>JACCDZ011153154.1_pt1 | contig 240714 bp, 250 predicted proteins | sample 7449551 | NCBI WGS metagenome assembly JACCDZ01 (sample SAMN15323452, study PRJNA562643) | freshwater metagenome | isolation source: river surface water | place: USA:Blue River Watershed | collected 2017-08-18
AGTGGCGACTGGTAGACGGCCGGCACTCACGGAGGATGAGCGGGCGCGGGTGGAGGCAGCGGTAACGGCCGCCGAGCAGCACACAAGGGCGGAGATTGTGCCCATGATCGTTGGGCGATCCGGTCTCTATCGCGAGGCCCACCATCGGGTGGGCCTGTTGAGCGCAGTGCTCGTCTTGACGGCGTTGCTGACAATCGAAACCGCCTGGTTGGCCTGGGGATGGCATGCGTCGAATGCCGTGTGGTTGCTGGGTGTGACCATTCTGGCTTACTTCGTCGGATCCTGGGTCGGAACTTGGCCTCCGGTGCTGCGACTCTTCACCTCCCGAGAACGGATGCGCCACAAAGTGCAGATGCGGGCCGAACGGGCCTTTGCTCAGCAGGGCCTTGCACGGACCCGAGAACGTACCGGATTACTGCTGATAGTCTCGTTGCTGGAACGACAGGTATATCTGTTGGCCGATCACTCGCTGCAGGAACGGATTTCAGACGAGCAGTGGCAGAAGGTGGTGGCGGTGATTGTCGAACGCATGAAGGTCGGCGATCTCGCTGGCGGGTTGTGCCGTGGAATTGAAGCCGGCGGAATCCTCCTTGCGCGTGTCTGTCCCCCACGTGATGGCGACAATCCCAATGAACTGTCGAATCAGGTGATTCAGGACACGTGATCGCCGGTTCTTGCCGGACCATGGACGGCTCCATCCTGTTTCGCTACAATCGCCGATAATGTCGGATCCTGCCGCTCCCGTTGAACCATCTCGACCAGCTCAGGATGAAACCCGTTCCGTCGTCAAGGCGGCGGGCCTCATCGGCGTGGCGACCTTTTCCAGCCGCATTCTCGGTTTTGTTCGCGACATGGTGTTGGCGAAGTTGTTTGGCGCGACTCCGGCGGCCGACGCGTTCGTTGTCGCCTACCGCATTCCCAGTCTGTTGCGTGAACTGTTCGCTGAAGGGTCGATGTCCGCCGCCTTCATTCCGGTCTTTACCGAATACCACACCCTCAAGACCAAGCGGGATGCCTGGGAACTGGCCAGCGCCACCTTCACGACGCTCCTCACCATCGTCACGGCAGTGACGCTGCTGGGAATTCTGGCCGCGCCCGGCATCGTATGGCTTCTCGCGCCGGGGTTCCGGGAGAGTGTCGACAAGTTGGCCTTAACGACGCTGCTGACCCAGTTGATGTTTCCCTACCTGATCTTCATCAGTCTGGCGGCTCTGGCGATGGGGATTCTGAATTCGTTGCGTGACTTTGCGACGCCGGCCTTCTCTCCGGTCTTTTTCAATATTTTTACGATCGCCTGCATGCTGTTCCTGTCGCCCTGGTTATCCGAGCCGATCGTCGCGGTGGCGATCGGTATTGTCGTCGGTGGGTTGGCGCAGTTTGCGATGCAGCTTCCGGGGTTAACAAGACGCGGCATGCTGTTCGGCCTGCGGTTCAATCCCGGCCATCCCGGAGTCAAGCGCATCGGACTCTTAATGGTGCCCTCACTGCTGGGATTGTCGGTGACGCATATCAATCTTACGGTGAGCACGATTCTCGCGTCGTACTTTGCGGGCGGACCCACCTATTTGTATTACGGCATGCGGTTGATCCAGTTTCCGCTCGGCGTTTTCGGGGTGGCGCTGGCGACGGCGATTCTGCCGACACTCTCCGCCCACGCCGCCCGCGGGGCGCTCGACGAGTTACGGACGACGATTGGATTCGGGCTCAGGATGATTTTTTTCATCATCCTGCCGGCCATGGTGGGATTGATTCTCCTGCGGTACCCGATCGTGCATTTGGTTTTTGAGCATGGATCGTTTACCAAAGCCGACACGATGGCGACGGCGACAGCGCTCCTTTGTTATGCCGTCGGCCTGTGGGCCTTTGCCGGGGTGCGTATCATCGTGTCCGCCTTTTACTCGCTCCAGGATACGCGGACTCCGGCGGTGACGGCGGGGATTGCGGTCGGAGCCAATATTTTCTTGTCATTGTGGTTGATGACGCTGTTGGATGCGGCGGGGCTGGCCCTGGCCACGGCCCTGGCCTCTATGCTCAATGGGAGTATTCTCGTCGCGGTATTGCACCGGCGCCTAGGGAGTGTTGATTGGGGCTCCATCGTGCGATCGGCCTGTCGGGTGCTGGGGGCTTGCATTCCGATGGCTTTGATCTGTCTTTGGGTTGCGGACGCGTCACTGTGGACAGAGAGCGGCAAATGGATTGTGAAGTCCGCCGCTCTCTTTGGTGGCATCGGGCTCAGCATCGCCGCATATCTGGGGGTGCATATCATGCTTGGATCGGAAGAACTGGACGTGGTCATGGGCATGGTGAAGCGGAAACTTGGACGGCTGACACGCAAATTCGGAGCGGGATGACATGACGCACGCGAGTACATTCAAGATGCCCTGGGGCTGGGTCGCCATCACGGCTTCTGAAAAGGGCGTGACCTCCATTGATCTGTCCTCGTCGGATCGTGGGGCTCGGCAGTCGCCGGTTGGAGACGATGCCGCCGCATTCATAGTGAAAGAGGCGCAAGCCCAACTGTCGTCTTACCTGAATGGATCGCGTCGCGAATTTTCTCTTCCGGTGGACTGGTCGATCGGCACCCCGTTTCAGCGAAAAGTGTGGAAGGCAATCATGCGGATTCCTTACGGCCGCGCGCGATCCTATCAGTGGGTGGCCATGCGTGTGGGAGGAAAGCACTATGCCAGAGCCGTGGGGATGGCGCTGGGAGCTAATCCGGTTCCCATCGTCGTGCCATGCCATCGAATCATTGCGCACGATGGCTCCTTGGGCGGGTTTGCATGCGGATTGCCGATGAAGCGACGGCTGTTGAGTTTGGAAGGCACCTTGACTCAATTGCGCAATGCCCGATAGCCAGGGACTGGTCTGTGGCGGATACGACATGAAGGCGGTAATCCAGCGTGTGACACAGGCTTCGGTTGAAGTGGACGGGCAGGTCGTCGGTCGTATTGGTATTGGCCTCCTGGTCCTGGTGGGCGTGGCTAAGGGCGATGAAGAACGTGACCTGGTGTATTTGGTCGAGAAGCTGCACACCTTGCGAATCTTCGGCGACGAACAGGGCAGGATGAACCGGTCACTGGTAGATGTGGGCGGCGCGCTGTTAGTCGTCTCGCAATTTACGCTGCTCGGCAATACCGATAAAGGGCGACGACCGGGGTTTGACCTAGCTGCTCCGCCCGAGGCAGCGCGTACATTGTATGAGGAGGTGGTACGTAGATTAAGAAGTGCGGGACTGAAGGTGGAAACCGGCGTCTTCGGAGCGCACATGCAGGTGGAATTACTCAATGACGGGCCGGTGACTTTTATTCTGGACAGCCGACGGGGGTCATGAGTCCCTGAGCGTAACAGGCAGCGGGAAAATTTCTTATCCTTTGTCATCATCAGCACATCAAACTTTTATGCGATTATGAAGGACCATACGGGATGCTGAAAAAGGCCGTCAGCAAGGCCGCAGCGATGCGAAGGGGCGAGGCGTGCCCTTGTGGTACGTTGATCCTCTGAGCGATGCGAGAATGCCGCTGGCGGGCTTTTTCAGCATCCTGTTAAGGTTCCATCGCGGATGCCGATAAGGAGTCAGGGAGAAAGTCTCCTCGGGTTGAGAATGGTCTGCTATACTATTTTCAAAGGGCAGGGATTGCCCGGGAGGTCGAGATGGGAAGTCCCGTTTCTCGCAGCCATCCGCTCCGGCAGCTCTTCGGAGCATTGACGGAGAAAAGTTTCACCGAACACCTCGGGTGGCCCGATCTGAACGTCACCGAGTACGTCTCCAACCTGCTCGTCGAATTCGCTCACACCGACCAGCTCTACAAAATTCAGAATACGCAAGGCCGCGCGGTCGACTCGGTCGTCGAGATGTTGTTCGAGTCCGAAGTGTTATTGGAGGCGCAATCGTTCGAGCGGGAGCGCGAGGTGCATCGGCATATCGGGGACTTTACGCTCTTCATGACCGGCCTCTTTCCGGAATATCTCCGTCGTCTCAAGAGCGTGGGCCGCATCTACCACAAGGATTTCCTCGTCGATTATGTGAAGACCGGCAAACGTTCCTACGGATTGGTGGCGGAGTTCGGCAGCTACGATCCTGAGCAGGATACCCCGTTGTTCCGCAAGCTGTCGGAGAATTTCGAGCTCTGTGTGACCGGACTGGGGTTTGTCCGGTCGGATTTGGATCGCATGCAAGATCCTGCCTGCCGTCGCGTTACAGATCTGCTCCTCAATTGAAACGATCACGACCGATTCTCCTTATTCACGGCGGCGCGGGACGCCGCGCCATCACCGCCGCTCAAGCGGCTTGCGTCAAAACGGCGCTGGCCGAGGGCCATCGATTGCTCATGGGCGGTGTCCCGGCGCTGGCAGTCGTGGAGGAGGCGATTCGACTGCTGGAAGACTCGGGACTGTTTAATGCGGGGCGAGGCTCCAACCGTCAACTCGACGGGGTGCGCCGCATGGACGCGTCGATCATGGAAGGCCGCGATCTTCGGGCCGGCGCCGTGGCCTCCATCGAGGGCATCATTCATCCCGTGACCGCCGCACGGCTCGTCATGGAAAAAACCGCGCATGTGCTCCTCGTCGGAAAATCAGCCACCCGCTTTGCCAACTATTTTGGATTAGAGCGCGTTCCGCGTGCAAAGCGGATGGTGGAGCCGCAGCCCAAGGAATTGAGACTGCGTGCGGGGGTGAGCCGGACGTTGTGGTTGCATCACGCGATGATGAAAACCGGCCGCTTGCGTGCAAAGAGTTTGGGAAAAGAAACGGTGGGGGCGGTGGCCTTGGATCTGGCGGGAACAGTGGCTGCGGGCGCATCCACCGGCGGCGTGGACGTGATGTTACCCGGTCGAGTCGGCGACACGCCCCTGATCGGTTGCGGGGTCTATGCCGACAATGAGACCGGCGCCGTCTCCATGACAGGTCTGGGAGAATGTATCGTTCGTGTGGCCGTCGCCAAGGAAATTACCGATTGGCTTGCGACCGGATTGAGTCCGGTGGCGGCGGCCAACCGCGTGCTTCGAAAAGTGGTCGAGCGCGTTCATGGCGACGCCGGCGTCTTGGTGCTTTCCCCGGATGGCCGGTTCACGATCCGCCACAGCACACCCCATATGGTCGCGGGAGTGATCGGTCCTGATGGCCGCCAGATCGTGCGCGGCCGGTTTGCGTAGCCGCGTCAGAGGCTGATAGAGTGGCGCGAGGTACCAGCCCATGCCGGCGCTCTTTCACCTTGCCTTCCCCGTCCACGACTTGGCGGCTGCCAAGCAGTTCTACGTCAATGGTCTGGGCTGTGTCTTGGGCCGGGAATCTTCTACGGCCGTCACCTTCGGACTCGCCGGGCACCAGTTGATCGCGCATCTTTCCGCCGAGTCCATCGTCCCTCAGAAAGGCATCTACCCACGCCATTTCGGGCTCGTGCTGACACTGGAAGAAGAATGGCAGGCGTTGGCCGATCGCGCGCATGCGCAGGCGCTCACATTCTACCAGCAGCCCCGTCTGCGATTCGCCGGGACGCGCCTCGAGCACCGCACGTTTTTTCTGGAAGACCCTTCAGGAAATCTGCTGGAGTTTAAGTATTACCGCCATGATTCTGCGATTTTCGGGGAACGGGACTATTCGGCAGTGGGGGATTCCGAGTAGGGGGGCCGCGGGCAGGGATAACGCTCAGTCTTCAGGCGGAACCACCTCGTGCGGGTCTGATGAGTTTCGGTTGATCGAGGTGGTTTTACGTCCGTTTCCCCGTTCTAGCCACCGGACGATGTGGCGTTGCCGTCGATTCAGGTAGGCGGTGTGCCGGATGGGGTCATAGCGGCGTGGAGAAGGCAGAATTGCCGCCAGCAGGGCCGCCTCCTCAATCGTGAGGTCCTCCGCCGATTTTCCGAAATGATGCCGAGCTGCGGCTTCCGCCCCGAACACGCCCTGTCCCCATTCGGCGACATTCAGGTAGAGCTCCAGAATTTGTTTCTTCGTCAAATGGTGCTCCAGAGAGCGTGTGATCAAGGCTTCACGGGCTTTTCGCAACAGGGAACGTTCCGAGGAGAGGTATAGGTTTTTTGCCAACTGCTGCGTGATGGTACTACCCCCGCGTTTGAATTCGCCGACCTCCAGGTTGTAGAGCGCGGCGTCCTTGATGCCCTCCCAATCGAATCCTTCGTGAGCGAAAAACGAGGCATCTTCAGCGGCGACGACGGCGCGCTGGAGCGCGGGCGCAATCCGTGTGAGGGGTACCCAGGCGAATTTGATGTGCAGAGGATGGCCCTGCTCCTTGGCCTGAGCCCGCCAGGCTTCCATCACCGCCGTTTCAGTGGGGTGATGTTTAGCCAGGCGCGACACGTCGGGCAGCGTCGCCAGCCAATACAAAGCCAGGGCGGCCGCAGGCAGACCGATGAGAATGGTCGCCCAAAACAGCATCCGGCCGAACAGGCTGCCAGTTGACTTGCTCATTCCCTACACTCTATCTATGAGTGTACGAGATGACTCACCCGTCCGCCGCGAATTGCCGAAGGTGAGTGCGCATCCCGCATCGTCGTTCGCCTCTACCAATATGAAGCTACTCAGCGCCGAGTTTATCAAAAGTTCCGTGTCCCCAGAACAGTTTCCTGCCGATCGTTTGCCGGAGATCGCCTTCGTCGGGCGATCGAATGTCGGCAAGTCGTCGCTGATCAATTCGCTGCTGCATCGAAAGAAATTGGCCAAGGTCAGTAAGACGCCGGGGAAAACGCGCGCCGTCAACTTCTTCACCGTTCGCACGTCGGACCCCAAGTTGTCCATGCTGTCTCTGGTGGACCTGCCTGGATACGGGTATGCCAAGGTCTCAAAAACCATGCGCGCACAATGGGGGCCGATGATCGAGCAATATCTCGAGCAGCGGCAATCGCTCGGCGCGGTGATTCTGTTGATCGAGTCGCGTGTCTGGATGCCGCAGGATGTCATGACCGTTCAGTGGGTGCAGTCCCTCGGGTGCGGCCTCATCATCGTACTGACGAAAGCGGATAAGTTGCGGCAGAGCGAGCGGGCGCCGAGTCTTGCGGCCGTGCGCACCGCCTGCGGATTGACCCCGGAGGTGCCGATCCTCCTGTATTCGGCCGAAACGCATGAGGGGCGGGACGCATTGTGGGGCGAGATTCGCGCGCAGTTTAAAACTTGATCTCGATGTAGGCTTTGTTTTTCAGATCGGCCATCCAGATCTGGTATTGGTCTTCCGTCTTCTGCTGGAAGACCAGTGACTGAATTTCGGCCTTCACCTGTTCGAACGGGCGAAACTGGCGCGGTTTTTTGTCGTCGACGCGCACAATGTGCAGCCCTTCCCCCGTTTCTACAATTCCCGTGATCTGCCCCACCTGCACCGATGTCAGCGCCTGCTCCAGCGCCGGAATCAATTCCCCTTGCCGGACCAGTCCAAGACGTCCGCCGCGTGATGCGTCGGCTCCATCGGAAAACCGCAAGGCCAGATCTTCAAAAGGCTCGCCCTGTTTCAGGGTGGCCAGGAGAGCTTCGGCTCTTCCTTGAGCGACCGAGAGGCCGTCGGGCGTACGCGGCTTGATGAGGATTTGACTCAGCTGATATTCCTCGGGGTAGGCAAACCGATCCTGGTGCTCCTGGTAGTATCGTTTCATTTCCGAGTCCGCGACCATGATCAATCCACGGACTTCCCGGTCCACGACCCGCATCAATGTCAGCTGCTCGCGAATGCTTCGGGCAGTGGTGGGATCGGCGCTATTGAGCGTTTCGCCCTGCTTTTTCATTTCCTCCACCGCCTGGGTGACTTCCTGGTCGGACACATCAACCCCTTTATTCTTCGCGGCTTGAAGCTGCAGTTTGCGCTCGATCATCCTCGTGACGCCTATGGCCTCGGCGGTTTTGAGGCGGCGTTCTAATTCTTCTCCCTTGTAGAGCTTGCGAAGTCGATCCTGTTCGGGAAGCAGCTCGCGTTTCAGCTCAGAGAGCATGATCAGGTCGGAATTCACGACCGCCACGATGCGATCTTCCAGCTTCGCGGCGTCCGCGGGGTTGGTCGACAGGAAGAGCAGCCACAAACAAAGGACCAGCGCGCCTATAGCTGACCGGCCGGAGAACCGGCCGGCGGCGAGAGAAGAAGTCTGTCCTCTGAGCCCGCTACAGTACCTGATGGCGCGGACACTCGTATCGGCGAAACATAATCGGTCGTTCATAAAGGTATCGGGATTGTACACAATCAAGGCTTCAGAAAGGGAGCGATCTTGCGCTGAACACGAGGGAGGGGTGAAGACGATAGGTGGACGGGAATCCGGTGCACAGGGGGTTAAGGACGCCCAGGCTCATCGGTCACATAACGGGCCGCGTCGGCCATGCGGATCGTGGCGCCGGTGCGGAGTTCGGCGAAGACGTCGTCGAGGCGTTTTCGCCGCTTTTCGGCGAGCAGTTCCTGCCGGAGCCGTTCGCGAGTGGCCTGGTCTGCCTGCAGGATTTCCGGCTCGAGCGGGCTGACCTTCATCAGGTAATAGCCTTTGTCGGTCTTGATCGGGTCACTGAGCAGGCCGGGGTGCAGGGAGGGGATCAAGGCATCGAGTTCCGGCTCCAGCAAGCCTTTTCGATAGGGGCCCAGGTCGCCGCCCTTGGCGCGGCTGCGTTCGTCGATCGAGTAACGCAGGGCGAATCGGGCGAAGTTGCCGCCGGCTTCCACCTGGCGTTTGAGATCCCTCGCGGCATAGACATTCGGTAACAGCATGACCGAGACCTGCACCTTGGGATTGGCCAGGAGCTGATTGGCGTGCCGTTCGAGATAGGCATCCAGTTCTTCCTTGGACACTTCGACCTTGGTCTTGATCCGGTCTTTGAGCAGTTCGTCCAGAATCAGCTGCTCGCGGTAACGAAGAGTTTTTTCCCGAATCTCATCCGATTGATCCAACCCCTGCTTGCGCGCCTCCTGCATCAGCAGCTCGCGCATGATCAATTCGTCGAGAAAGCGGCGCTTCCCGCCTTCCTTTTCATATCTGGCGCGGGTGGCCTGTGAAAGCTCTTCCCACCGGATATCGAACTCGGCTTGGGTGATGGAGCGGCCGTTGATCATGGCGATCACCGGCTCCTCTTGCGGAGGTTCGGTACAGCCGGCCAGCGACGCGAGCGCGCACAGCCCTAGCGCGGCGCCGGTCAGTCGTGTTCGCCAGAGAGAAACCTGTGGTGTCTGCGGTGACGTCATGCGGTCGGGGAGAGCATCCTCTGCGAAGATCAGGTCGAGCCGGTCCGCGGCTCTTGATTGTTGGTACCACAGACGTGGAGGGTTTGCAAGATTGCGTTGAGTTCTGGAAAGACTAAACTCCAGTCGTCATGCGGCATCTGGAGTTCAAAAGACAGCGGCGACAGAAACCGCAGCCGTTTTTTGTGTCGGTCCATGAGTGCCTGCACGGCGGTTTCCGAAACTTTCGCTTTGGGATCGAATGTGATGACGACTGCGTGGGTCTGCTCGACGACCGAGCTCAGCCGGAGCTGTTTGGCCAGTAAGCGGATCTGCATCAATTCGAAGAGTCGTTCGACCGGATCAGGGGGAGGTCCATAGCGGTCTTCAATCTCTCCGTGCATGAGGGCGAGGTCGCCGAGTTGCCCGCAGGAAGAGAGACGTTTGTAGAGCGAGAGGCGTTGATGACTGTCGGCCACGTAGTCTTCCGGAATGTAGGCCGAGACGCTGAGACGCAGCGTGGGATCCGGCTCTTCCTCGACGACCTGGCCCTTCAGGCGCTGGACGGCTTGTTCCACCATTTGCAGGTAGAGATCGAGGCCGACGGCGGCGATATGCCCTGACTGTTGTTTGCCGAGCAGATTGCCCGCGCCGCGAATTTCCAAATCCGCCGCCGCAATCCGGAAGCCCGATCCCAACTCGGTAAATTGCTGGATGGCGGTCAGCCGCTTCTGGGCGTCATCCGAGAGGTTGCCTTCATCCGGCACTAGGAAATAGGCATACGCCTGCTCGCCGCTGCGTCCCACCCGGCCGCGCAGCTGATACAGCTGGGCCAACCCGAAGGTATCTGCGCGATTGACGATGATCGTGTTCGCGGTCGGCACATCGATGCCGGACTGAATGATTGCCGACGCGATGAGGATATCGGCTTCCCGGTGAAAAAATTTCAGCATCACGGCTTCCAACGGTTTGGAATCCATCTGGCCGTGCGCCATCACAATGCGCGCTTCCGGCACCAGTTCCTGGAGCCAGTCGCCCATGCGTTCCATGGTTTCGACGCGATTGTGAACAAAGTAGGTTTGCCCGCCTCGGCCGAGCTCGCGGAGAATCGCTTCGCGAATGGCCTTTTCGCTGAAGCGAAGCACCTGGGTGCGGATCGCCAGCCGTCCGGATGGGGGCGTGTCGATAATCGAGAGATCGCGCACGCTGGCCATGGTCATTTGTAGCGTGCGCGGTATCGGCGTCGCCGTCAGGGTCAAGACATCGACTTGCGTGCGCAGCTGTTTCAGGCGCTCTTTATGTTTGACGCCGAACCATTGTTCCTCGTCGATGATGACAAGGCCGAGGTTGCGGAACTGCACGTCCTTCTGGAGGAGCCGGTGAGTGCCGATGAGGACATCGACCAGACCGGCGGCCGTATCCTTGATGATGGCCTTGGTGTCCTTCGGGGATTGAAAGCGTGACAACAGCGCCACGCGAGTGGGGAAGGGCGCGAACCGTTCGGCAAAATTGTCGTAGTGCTGATGGGCGAGGAGCGTGGTCGGCACCAGCACGGCCACCTGCCGGTTTTCCTCGACGGCTTTGAAAGCGGCCCGCATCGCCACCTCCGTCTTGCCGTAGCCCACGTCGCCGCAGACGAGGCGATCCATCGGTTTGGTGGAGGCTAAATCGTTGGCGATGTCTTCGATGGCCTTTCGCTGATCCGGCGTTTCCTCATATTCGAAGGCCGCCTCAAACTCGTGATAGAGCATGCTGTCTTTTCCGTACGACGTGCGATGGACCAGTTCCCGGTTGGCATAGAGATCGACGAGTTCGTGGGCCATTTCTTCGATGTCTTTTTTGACCCGCGCCGTCGTTTTCGCCCAGCTCGTGCCGCCAAGACGGTCCAGGCGTGGCACATGGGCATCGGCGCCCGCATAACGCTGCACCTGGCTCAGCCGGTCGAGCGGCACATACAGTTTGTCGGTTCCGGCGAACTCGAGCACCAGAAAGTCGCTGTCAAAGTCCTGTACCGAAAGCCGGCGCAGCCCCTGATACTTGGCAATGCCGTACTGCATGTGGACGACAAAATCACCGATGTTCAAATCTTCGAGCGAGGAGAGAAAGGTGGCCGCTTTACTCTTGTGCTGCGGTTTGTGCCGGGCGCCCTTGGCGAACAGTTCTTCTTCGGTCAGGACCACGAGACGCAAGTCGGGAGCAAGGAACCCGGACGAGACCTCGCCGTTCAACACCGAGAACGGCGCCTTCTGCTGGCCGCCGGCCGAGAGGGCTGAGGGTTTCCATTCCATCGCCGGTCGATCATGTTCGCCGAACAGTGCGAGCAGCCGGCCGACTTGGCCCTGGCTACGGGCGACCAGCACGACGGGACCGCCTTCGCGCAGGCGGTCGAGTACTTCCAACGTATGGCTGAATGCAGTGCCGCGCTGGCCGAGTCCCACGCTGGCCGGTGTTTGAGCCGGGCAGGTCAACACCGGGTCCCAGCTCGCGTCCGGTGCGGTCACCGGTTCCAGGGCAAGGGTCGCATACCCCCGGGTGGCGGTGACGATTTGATCCCAGGTGAGGTACAGCTGATCCGGAGTCGGATAGGGATTCGGATCCATGCGATCTTCATGACGCAGGAACCCTTCTTCAATGGCCTGCCAACATTCCGTGGTGTGGGCCTTGAGGGCATTGGGTTGGTCCAGGACCAGCACGGGTGGTTGAGGAAAATAATCCAGCAGGCTGTCCATCGCCCCATACACCGACGGGGCATGCCATTCCGCGTCCGCGGCCAGCGGCGCGAGAGCATCGGGCGCATCCTCGGGGCGAATCAATTCACGGGCGGGCAACACCCAAGCCTGCTTGATCTTGTCGGTCGATTTTTGCGTGGCGGGGTCGAAAAAGCGGATCGATTCGATCGTGTCGCCAAGAAACTCCACTCGCAGCGGGTCGGGATAGGCCGTCGAATATATATCCACGATCCCGCCGCGAATACTGAACTCGCCAGGGATTTCCACCACCGACCCCTTGCGGTAGCCCAGGCGTAACAGGCTTGAAACCAGCACTTCCCGCTCCAGATCGCCGTTTGGTTGAAACTGCAGGATAGCGTCGGTGAAGACCAGGGCCGGAAGCACACGCTGCGTCAGCGCCGGAACGGAGGTAAACAGCACCGTGCGTGACGTGGTGCAGAGCCGGTTGAGCGTCTGCATGCGGCGGGCAACCAGATCGATGTGGGGAACGGTCGATTCGTAAGGCAGCGTTTCCCACTTTGGGAACAGGGCCAGGTCGTCGCCCGATTGTCCGCAGAGGGCTCTGAAAAATAGGGTGTCCCGATAGAGGCGCTCCGCCTCGTCATCAGTCTTGGTCACCACCAGCCAGGGGCGGTCGGCTAAGGGCTGAGTCGGCACGCTGTGCGTGAGGAGTGCGAGGCCGAAGCCGGCAGTCGATCCATGCAACCCCATCAGGCAGGGTTTGCCCGACCCGGTGCGAAGGGCTTCTCGCGCTGGCGCGAGCCAGTTCGTCAGATGCAATGGCATTACAGGTGGCACGAAATCCTTACGCTGTGGTGGAGCGAATACGTTGTACCAGGGTTGTGGTTGAGACGCCGGGAACGAGGGGAATGGTTTGGACGCGCCCGCCGCGCGCCTCGACCGTCTCCCGGCCGATGATGCGGTCGAGCGGCCAGTCTCCACCCTTGACAAGAATGTCCGGCTGGAGGGCCGCGATGAGGGCCCCGGGATCCGGCTCCGGGAAAATGATCACATAATCCACGCAGGCCAGCGCGGCGAGGACCTCGGCCCGTTGGACATCCGGCACAATGGGACGATCGGGCCCTTTGCTTAAGGCGCGTACAGAGCCGTCGGAGTTCACGCCGACTACGAGCAGGTCTCCCAGGTTGCGGGCAGCCTGCAGGTACCGGACATGGCCGATGTGCATGAGGTCGAAGCAGCCGTTCGTAAAGACGACGCGTTGTTGCCGCCGGCGGCGCTCGGCCAGCAGAGACACCAGTTCATCTCGAGTGGTCACTTTTGTGGACATCACGTTCGGCGTCAATCCAAGTTTGCATCTTAACAGGACGGAGAAAAAGTCCGCCAGCACGAATCCACGCCGAACGTAGCGCGCTGGCGAAATCAGTCCGGCGTACGAGGTCTTCGTTTTCTCGTCCCGGTTTCACTCTGAGGGAGGGAGCCCAGGCGGACGACGCCGGTGCCATGTCGCTCGATCAGTCGATCCAGGGCGGCGACCGCATCACGTTGACGGCGGTCGAACAGCGGTTCCGGAGCCGGTGTCAGATCCGACAGGCCCAGGCCTACCAAGCGGTACCGCGATCGCGGCTGAAGCAAACCTGACAAGGCCATGCGAATGTCCGGCCACATGTCGGGGTCATAGTTCAACGGCGTGGCAAATTTCCGTTGCCGGGTGGTGATACGAAAAAACGAATCCTTCAGCTTCAACGTGAACGAGCCGGCAGCCAGTCCCTCCAGCCGAAGATCATGCGCCAGCGTCTCCAGAAATCCGTGGATGATTGGCTCCAGTACCATCGGATCGTTGGTATCCTCATCGAAGGTCGTCTCATGGCTCACGCTTTTGGCCTCGCGATCGGCCACCACTGGATCAGAATCGAGGCCCAGGGCCAGCGAGCGGAAGGACGCCAAGCGCGTGCCCATGAGGCGAAAGAGGGTTGATTCGAAGCGAGGGTCGAGCAGATCGCCGATGGTCCGCACTCCCAGGCGCTCGACAGCCTCCGTGGATTTGGGGCCCATGCCGGGCAATGAGCGAATCGGCAGCTGGGCCAGAAAAGCGGCTTCGGTCCCTGGTTCGATCAGTGCCAGGCCGTCCGGCTTATGCGCGTCGGCCGCGATCTTCGCGACGGTTTTTCCGGATGCCAGGGCAATCGTGCAGGTCAACCCCGTCGTGCGGAGAATGTCAGCTTTCAGTGCATCGCCTAGTGCGCGGGGATCCGGATGGCGAGTTTGCAGTCTCGTCGTATCCGCATAAAATTCATCGATACTGGTCCACTCAGTTTCAGGGAAAAACCGGTTCGTCACTTCTTGAAGTTGGCGATGAAGACGTGTGTACAGGGGCCGATCGGGCGGAATGAGAATCAGCTGCGGGCAGAGACGCAGGGCTTGAATGGTGGGCATGGCCGATCGCACACCGAATCGCCGGACCGCATAACTGGCGGCCGCAATAATGCCGCGCGGAGGCGGGCCGCCCACGGCAACCGGTTTTTCCGCCAATGACGGATCGGCGATCACGGCGGCCGATGCGAACATCGCGTCGATGTCGCCGAAGAGAATTTGTCGGGACCAACGAGCGGACATGATACGTCAGGTCGAGTAAAACGGGAGGCCGACTTGCTGGCCGGTCGGAACAGCAGGGACCGGCTCCGGTTGTGGTCCGCCGTGAACGACGGCGAGTTCTCGGAGTGGTCCCCGGCATGCACCGCACAAGTGCCGCCGTGGTTGAATGGTCCGGCGTTGGCGCCGATAGAGGGAGCCGCAATGTTGGCAGCGCCAGGCATACTTGGCCAATGCCGTGACCTCTTTGCCCAATGAGTGATAGATCGTGATGCCGAGGCCGTCCTGATTCATGTGCGCCATCATGCGACGAAAGTCCTGACCGTGATTCGGGCGCCGCTTCAGAATATCGTACTGCCACTGATGGATCATTTCGTGCGCCAGGGTCATGACGGTCTCCTGGTGCTGGTGGGGGCCGTTGTCTTGAAGGAGGACTGCCGAGAGTCGGATGCACCGTCGCCGCCTCTGATCGTCGGTGCTCTCTGTGCGCGCATGTCTCGGGCCGACTCGGCACACGAACATGCCTGCAGAGGAGGTCAGGCGCCGGCTCCATTCGATCGGAATCGGCGGTAGGGCATTCTGAAAATACCGGCGATTAAGGTCGGCCCACAGGGTGAGGAGCGGTTCGACAGAGGGTGCCATGGCCGTCACAGGACGATACCGATGCCGTACGAGAATCGCGTGTTGTGTTCCGGATTACCGGCCGGACAATTCTTCAATGACCGCGGCGGCCAACAGTGGCACCATGATTTCGTGATGACCGGTGAGGGCATACCCTTTTCCGCCTTTCTGAGTGGGGCGGCGCACGACGTTGGTCATGGGGCGATAATGTGTGAGAAAATCCATATTCACCGTGGTGATGTTCGTCAGCGGGTGGCCGAGATTCCGTCCGAGCGACACGGCCTTCAAGAACACTTCTGGCAGAATCACGGCAGATCCCAGGTTGAGGTAGACCCCGCCTTCCATGCGGGAGACCACGGCGGCCAAGCGGCGAAAGTCGAGCAGCGATCCAGCACCGATCGCCGCGCCGTCGGCAGACGGATGCATGTGGATGATATCGGTGCCGACAGCGACATGGACGGTGACGGGCAGCCCCAGTCTGGCACCGGTCGCCAGCAGGCTGGTGGCGCGGTTTGGAAACTGCTGCTTATGCCGGTTGATGTAGAGGCCGAGTGATTCGCCCAGGCCCAACCCTTCTTTCATGCCCAGCGTGATGGCTTCGTTGAGCATGCGGCCGGTTTCCTCCGCCATGCCGAATCGGCCGGAGTCGATCTCCGCGTCCACTTCTTCGGACGTGTGCCCCATAAACGCGAGTTCGAAGTCATGGATGATGACCGCTCCGTTCATGGCGAGCGCGGTGACGATGCCACGTTTCATCAGATCGACGAGGAGCGGGCCGAGCCCGACTTTCACCACATGGGCGCCCATGCCGACGATCACCGGCCTGCCTCGACGATGCGCCTTGGCGATGGCCTGGGCCACCTCCCGCAGCGTCTTCACCGCCAGGATATCGGGTAGTGACTCAAGGAAACGCTTGAATGAGCGGCCACCGGTCCAGACCTTGGCAAAGTTGGACACCTGCACCTTGCTGTGTCGCCGCTGGAGTGGATAGGTCTTCAGGCGAGACGCGTCAATCGGCTTGATGATCGCAGGAGGCGTCGATGATCTCGCGGAGCGCTTAGGCCGGGTTGGCAAGAACGTGATCCTCAATAAGTTCGCAGAGCACATGGCCCAGCGTGATGTGGCTTTCCTGAATGCGAGCGGTCAGCGTCGAGGGGACCACAAAGGCATAATCGACCATCCCGGCTAACTTGCCGCCCGAGCCGCCGGTCCAGCCGATGGTGGTGAGGCCTAGGGCTTTAGCCGCTTCGACACCTTTCAATACATTCGGGGAGTTGCCGCTGGTGCTGATGGCGAGAGCCACGTCTCCCTGCTGCCCATGCGCGCGGACCTGACGGGCGAAGAGCTCCTCAAAACCATAGTCGTTGGCGATGCAGGTAATGGCCGCGATGTCCGTGGCGAGGGCGATGGCCGGGAAGGGGGCGCGTTCGCGCTTATACCGGCCGACGAATTCCGCCGCGATGTGCGCGGCATCCGTCGCGCTGCCGCCGTTGCCGAAGAGCAAGACTTTATGGCCGGTTTGAAAGGCGCGGCCAATGACTTGCGCGACCTGCACGATGGTGTCGGCATGGTCTCGCGCAAAGCGCCGCTTCACCTCGGCGCTGTCGTCGAACGCCTTGATGGCAAATTCTTTCATCGAGCGGAATTGTAGGGAAGCCCCAGGCCACTGTCAAACGAGCGCGAGATGGCGCTTACTTTCCGGGCGACGTGGGGGAAGACCGTTTCGTGATCATGTTCATGGCCAGCGTCAGCATGGAGCCGACATCCGAGACATTGGCCGGGAGCACGAGCGTGTTGCTGGCTTTGGCCAGTTCTCCGAACTTCGTGATGTATTGCTCGGCGACACGCAGTTGCACCGCCTCGTACCCGCCGGGGATTTGGGTGGACTCGGCGACTTTGCGCAGTCCCTCAGCCGTTGCGCCGGCGATCGCCATAATGGCGGCAGCCGCACCCTCGGCCTCATTGATCTGTTGTTGCTTCTTGGCTTCCGAGGCTTTGATGACCTGTTGCTTCTCGCCTTCAGCCTGATTGATGGCGGCGTCACGTTCGCCCTCGGAGGTCAGAATCACCGCGCGCTTTTCCCGTTCGGCGCGCATCTGCTTTTCCATCGCGGCCAGCACGTCTTTCGGCGGCGTGATGTTCTTGATCTCGTAGCGCAGGACCTTGACGCCCCAGGGCTCCGTGGCCTTGTCCAGTTCATTGACGACCTGGCTGTTGATGTTGGTGCGTTCTTCAAACGTGCGGTCGAGTTCGATTTTTCCGATCTCGCTGCGGAGCGCGGTCTGCGCGAGCTGGGTGATGGCGAACCGGTAATCGCTGATGCCGTAGGATGCCCGTTGCGGGTCCAACACTTTCGAATAGAGAATGCCGTCGACGCCGACCTGCACGTTGTCGCGGGTGATGCAGATTTGTTCGGGAATATCGATGGCCGTTTCCTTAAGAGAGTGTTTGTACTGGACGCTGTCGAGGAAGGGCCAGAGGATGTGAAATCCGGCGCCGAGGGTACGCGAGTACCGGCCGAGGCGTTCAACGACGTAGGCGCTCTGTTGCGGCACCACACGCGCGGTTTTGGAAATGACGAGCAGAACGAGGCCTGCAAGGAATATGACCACCCACAGTCCGCCTGGCATTCCGCTATCCTCCATGATGATGCGACCTCATTCAGGTTTGATCCACAGGGTGATGCCGTCCACGTGGTCGACCAAGCTGCGTTGCCCTTTGACGAGCGGTCTGTCGCCGAGGTTATGCGCATTCCACGTGCTGCCACGGCATTCCGCTTTGCCGCGGCCGTCGGGAGGAATATCCTCCAGGACGATGGCTGTTTCACCGCCCATCGTATCGACCGGTGAGAAGTCGCCTCGATCGGTTCTCATGAGACGGCGGAGCGGCGGACGAAGTACGACCAGGGAGCCGATTGAGAAGACGGAGAACAGGAGCCAGGACATCCATTCACTGTGGATGACCTCCAGGCCGACCAGTGCGCCGACGACCAGCGCCCCGATACCGAAGAACAGCATGTAAAACCCGCCGGGCGTGACCATTTCGCTGCCGAGCAGAAATAACCCCAGAAAGGCCCAGAGCCACCAGGTCATCGTACCTCCTCAGTCGGCACCGCCCGCAGAGTTACAGAGGAATCACGCGGAAGTCTATGCGTCTTTCCCCGGAGCGTCAAGGATTGCGAGGAAAGCCTCGTTCATTGAAGCGGCCGGACCGCAGTGGTATAGTCCGCCGATTATGCCTGCGGATACTCCCGTCAAAGCCCTCATTCTTGCCTTCACCGACGCGCCGGCGCTTGCGGCCTATGTCATTAACCGGCTGCAGCCCGAACTACTCTGTTTTTTTGTGCCGGAATCGGCGAAGTCACAGGTCGAAGAAGCCGTGCAACCGCTCGTGCAGCAAATGCCGAAGCGCTGGGATTGGGTCGTCACGCCCGATCCGGCCGACATTGTTGCCTGCCATCAGGCCCTCTCGCGAACCGTTCACGATCTTCTGCGCACCTGGGCGGTGCACGTAGGGGAAGTGGTGGTCGATCTGACCGGTGCGACCCCCGCCATGGCCGCGGCGCTGGCGACGGCGAGCCAACCCTGGACCTCGCGGGTGATCAGTCTGGTCGATGCAACAGGCCGGGAGGAGAGTGAGTCGATCGTCATTGACGGTCTCGCCAAACATTGGCTCCAGGGCAATCCCTGGGATGAGTCGGCGGCGGTGGTGCGTCGTGAGGCCAGTGAGGCCTTTAACCAGGGATCGTTCAGAGCCGCCGCCACGCTGTTCCATACGCTGGAGGCTCGGGTGAGCGGTGGACAGAAGCCGCTCTATCGCGCCCTGGGTGAACTCGCGCTGGGGTATGGCCTGTGGGAGCAGTTTCACTATCGCCAAGCCAGGGAAAAGCTCACGACCTCGCTGAAAGCGCTGGACATGGCGTCGCTCTGGGGCGGGCCACCGGGACTGAAAGCGCTTCTGCCGTTCATCAAAGCCAATAACGGCTTTTTGGAAAAGCTGGTGCTCGACCCCGCCGAGGTCAAAGAAGGCGTTGTGCTCGATCTGCTGGCACATGCCCATCGCCGCGTCCATGTGGACCATGACCATGAGCGTGCCATGGTGGCCCTCGTGCGCGCGTTGGAAGCCTGCGCCCAGCGGCAATTGTTCAAACATTATAAGATTAAGACCTGGGACGTGCAGCCGGAACAGTTGCCGGAAGCCTTACGCGAAACTTGCCGTACCTGCTATCTGGACGATGTCGATGGCAAGTACAAGTTGCCGCTGCAGAGCCAGTGGCGCGCATTGGCTGGGCTCGGCGATCAGATGGGTCAGGCCTTTCTCCGCGACTGGCCCAAGATGAAGCCGCTTCTCGATGCGGCCAATCACGCCGTATTGGGTCACGGATTCGAAGCGATCAAAGGCGAGCGGGTGCAGCAGCTGACCGATGTGGTGATGAAACTCACGGGCGTGAGCGAATCGTCGTTGCCGAAGTTCCCGGTGCTGAATCTCTAGCCGACCGTCGTTCGTGCAGCGTGAAGTGTATCTCGTTGGGCTTGGGCGTCGGGTCGTGATGGATAAAAGACGAACGACGATAGACATTCGCATCTACTATGAGGACACTGACTGCGGCGGGGTGGTGTATTACGCGAACTATCTCAAGTATTTTGAGCGGGCGAGGACGGACTATCTCGAGGCGCGAGGGCTATCGGTGGCAGGCCTGCGTGATCGGGGGACGCAATTCATGGTCGTACATGCGCAGCTGGACTATCGGTCGCCGGGTCGATATGGTGACACGTTGGTGATTGAGACGACCTTGGCGAATGTAGGCCAGGCCTCCGTCACCTTTGCGCATGTGATCCGTGAACAGGCGAGCGGGCGTCTTGTGGTCGAGGGCTCGGCTAAGCTGGTGATGGTGGACGAGCAGTTGAAAGTGAAGCGGCTCGACAAACCCACTCTGACTATATTACAAGGACCTCCGGAAACGAGGAGCTAATGGACAAACTCGGCACATGGCTGGCGGTGACGGGCGTGGCGATTGGCTTCGTCGTGCTTGCATGGTTGCTCTTCTCCGATAATCCGGTCGATAAGAAAAAGAAGAAACCATAGCCTTGAGTTGCTGGTCACGCCGCATCCTTGTCCCTGTCCGACGTTCTAATTCGATGGTCATTCAGTGATGAGACTTGTTCCCATCCTCGCAATCCTCCTCCTGCTCTCTGCAATCAGCGCCTGCAAGACCGGTTCAGATCCTGGTGTAGCGGGGATCTATCAAACCTGGGACGATGTGATTTCGCGGTGGATCGGCAAGCAGAAAGAAGATTTGTATTTAGAGCTCGGTCCACCGAATCTGCATCCGAAGGAAGCGGAAGACGGGACGATCGAGATGGTTTGGGATATGACCATCGACCGCATGCCGGGCCAGGCCGATGAGTACCAGACGCTCCCGTTGTATGGCGAGGTGGATTGCCGGCTGATATTTTTCGCCGACAAAGAAGGGATTGTGACCAGCGGCCGGCGAAACGGGTGTGAGTAATGCTGAATGGGCTGGGAACGGTGCCGGGTTATTTCTTCGGCTGCTGAGAAAGATATCGATACATGCCTTCCACGTTCTCTGGGAACCAGTCTGTATAACCCTGCCACTGTTCGTACTTCAGAAGCCGGACGCTGTGTTTCGCTTCCTCCAGCGTCGCGCCGTTTCGAATCTGTCCGCTCACGGCTACGCGGAGTGCTTCGAGGTACTCTCGAAACAGGCGCACATGTTCTTTTCTGCCGACCTTTCCATGGCCCGGCACCAACGTGTCAAAGTCCAGCTGTTCAACCTGCTTCAGCGACTCGATCCAGTCGTCGGGATAGGCGTCGGGAAGTGCACGATAGGCGACCGTCTCGATCGGAATAAAATCGACGGCGAAAAGCAACCTGTTCTGTGGCAACAAAACGACGAGGCTGTTGTCCGAGTGGTTCTTGCCGGTATAGATCAGCTCGATCTGTTTGCCACCCAGATCGATCACCATCCGGTCAGTGAAAGTCAGGTCAGGCACCGGAATGCCGGGATCCGCCGCCTGCAGAATTTTTGGCCGCGCGGCTTGGTGACTCACGAAGCGCGCCGCCCCGGCAAAGCGCTGCCGCCGCTGATGTGGTCATTATGATGGCGGCTGTAAATGACATACCGCACCGGCTGATCCGTGATGGTGGCGATTTTTAGTTTCAACCAGGCTGCGGCATCGGGGCTGATTGGATCAGTCACGATCACCCCATCTTGCGTGACGATGAAGATGGCTTGATGCGAGTGATGCCGGAAGAGGTACACATCCTCAGCCAGTTTCGTAATCTCGTCAGCTGGAGGGGATTGTTGCGCGGAGGCGGAGAGGATAAGGAGAAAGACAACCGCTAGAGCACTGAGAATGGACAACCATTTCGAAAAAGCCATCAGCCTCTCCTTTTACGGTCTCAACGGATCACCATATCAAATCAGATCTACCCGTGCGACCGGTGCTCATGGTCGTTGCGAGGTGCGCAAGATCCGTCAGTTCCGCGCCAGGCATGTAATTTTATCGCGTCCGGTGAGTCGATGAATGCATGCCCTGCATTCATCTTTAATGGCGGAGGCCAAGGTCTGGGTTTGAAAGGTCAAAGGAAAGGACGTTGTAGCGAATTTCAGCCAAGGATGGAGACAGACAGAGATTTCGGTGACTACCGAAGATCTCCCAGGAGTCGACGGTCCTTCGTCAAAGGGCTTGCTTTCTTTCTTTTATATCGACTCCCGTCACCCATGCCGGGTCTGTCTTACTTCGCGTTGGACTTGATCTGCAGTCGCTGCGGTCTGCGGCATTGCGGACAGCCTTCGGTGCCGTCCTCATTCGCCCATCAGGCGTTTGACCATGTTTTCCATGCCCTCGGCCCACAGGCGGTAGCCGCGTTCGCTGGGGTGGAGCGCATCGGGCATAATCTCATTAAATAACCGCCCTTGGTCGTCGAGGAAACGCTGGCTCAGATCGAGAAAGAATACGTGGCGTTGGTCAGCGAAGGTCTGCAGCCTCTCGTTAACGGCCCTGTTCGCGCGGCGACGCACATCATCGTCCGATGCGCCTCGGGGAAACACGGCCAGCAGCAAAATTTTTGTCTCCGGCAAGCGAGTACGTAATGTGGCGAGGATTGCCTAAACGCCTGCGGCGGTATGTTCCGGGGGATCTTCGCGCAGGGACGTGTTGTTCGTGCCGATCATCAGGACTGTCAGTTTGGGCGCGATGCCGTCGAGTTCCCCGTGCTGGAGCCGCCAGAGTACGTTGTCGGTCTGATCGTTGTTGAATCCCAGGTTCACTGCCCGACGGCGCCCATAAAAGGTATCCCAGACCCGGCGCCCATCCTCCTCCCACCCCTGCGTAATGGAATCTCCGATGAGCAACAGATCGACAGGGCTCTGCTGATTGCGGGCCACGGCGCGCGCATGCCGCTCAACCCACCAGGATGCGGTCTGAGGGGCAGGAACCGCGGCTTTGATGTGGTCGGCGGCGGCGAGTGTGGAACCTAGGGGCCATAGGATGGACGCAAGCCAAGCCACAAGGTAAGACAGAGGAGCGCAGGGAAAGACCGTTGGTTCACAGGGGCTCACGAAATGGTTGTGCAACTTTCAATGATTCATACAGGCGGCGTCAAGGTATCCGCGAGCCCGGGGGAAATTGAGCCGGGCTTAGCAGGATGCGGAAAAAGTCCGCCAGCGTCGTTCTCGCGTCGTTCAGAAGCTCACCGTACGGCACGAGTACGGTTCGCTTCTTCGCTCGCTGCGGCCTTGCTGGACGGCCTTGTTGCGCATCCTGCAGTGATTCCGACACCGGCAAGGCACGTGAGCTGAGCGCGACGTATGATGCAAAAACCGAGTTTTTCCGCAGCCTGTTAGGCGGTGAGGACGGGAGGTGCGATGTGAAACCTAGTCTGTCCGATAGCTCCACCACTTCCAAGCCCTGGAATTGTTCTCTTCGGTCCTTGCGGGTTCCCTGTGAACATTCTCCTCGCGGGTCCGCCTATGGGGAAATCGGTTACGGTGCAGATCGATTCGCTGGTATATCGGATGCGATACAGGTGTTCTTCCGCCCGCGAGATTCAGGCGACCTTGTTTCAAGAGCTTCGAGGAAATACGTGCACACATGCGCTCGTGGCTTGTTCCTTGCTCACATGAAGGAAGAGACGACAACGATTTCGAACGGATGAAGCCGATCGCGGAAATGATGCCGCGAGGAAGGCTCCGAAAGGAGAATCAGCCATGAAATGCTTGTACACCATGCTGGGCTCCATCTGTATCCTGGTGCTCTTCAGCGGCTGTGTCGCCCAGCACACCTGTAGCAGCCAGGACATGATTGGGATGAAGGAGAAGGGATTCGGGGTCGACGAAATTAACCGCCTCTGTGTCACCTATAAGATTCATGATGAAGCGATACAGGTCATGTCGGAGGCGGTGCGGAGTGAACTGGCGAAATCGCACCAGGGCGGGAGTCAGGCGACACCGGTCGCTGCAGCAAATACGGAGCAGGCGCGTTCATTCCGAGGCGGCCCGAGACAGGCAGCAACCTGTATGACGCAAGTCGGGACTTGCCGTTTGGCACAGCCCGTGGACGGCGGGTTGCCCTGCGTCTGTTATACGCCGTATGGGCAGATCCCAGGTGTGACGCAGTAGGACGGATCACGCCGTAAGGATGCGTGGCCCGGTTCCATGAGGCAACTGCGGCCGCGCTCCGCTATCTGCTGGATGCGTCGTGACAATTGCGAGTCTGGGTTCGGACCACACGGGTTCGAGTTCCTGTCATCCGTGGCAACAGCCCTCGTGGTCGGTTGTCGATTTTATGGAGGAGGCCGGTTGCGCATCCAACGCGACGGATGGAACCCCATCTTCGGCATCCGGCGTGAGTACCAGTTTCTTAAGGCGCGCCCAGGGAAAGGCAGTGCCCGGATCGCTACGCCGCGTCGGGTCCAGCTTCGCGTGGGACACGACGTGCTTCAGGTTGGGATACTTGGCCCAGCAATAGCGCACGATCTGCGCGGTGGTCTGAATCTGCCAATCGGAAAAGTGATCGCTGCCTGCCTGACGGTTGACCACCTCGATCCCGAGCGACCAGTGATTGACCTTGTCGGCCCCGTCGTTGATGCTTGGGTGTGAACAGGAATTCCTGATGTGCCAGGCAGCCCTGGCCTCCGGGGCACAGGCCCAGACCAATTGCCCATGCTGTGGCTCATCTTCATCCGGCAGCAGCCAGTGAAACGACGCCTTACCTTCCTTCATCACGGAGACAGCTCCGGCCGAACTCGAACCGGCGGTCGCATGAATGACCAGCGCTTTGATGCCTAAGATGGCGTCAAAGATGCGGCTCGACGTACTGGTTTCCCAATAGGCTTGAATGCCGGGGTACCAGACTTCGTTGAGGATCACGTCGGACGGACGTCCTCGCTGCGGTAGATTGAACTGGTAGGTGGTGGGATTGGGCATGGGTCTCCTCCCTGATCGTCTTCGTGCTCCCACCAGCGCCGCCTGCCGGAAACCCTGAGTCGCACTCAGACTTGTGGTGGCGTGGCGACGACGCGGTCACGGTGTAAGCTTATTGCGTCGCCCGTTCTTTTTGTGGAGGCCGCCCGACCACGAAACTCCCCCACATCCCCCCGGCCCACATGTGTGCCGGGCCGTCTCGATAGAGCCAACGCCCGGGATTGGCTTGTCGGATGTCGACGGTCAGCCCCTTTCCAACGGAGATGAGCGGACTGTGTGGCGATCCGAATTGAGGCAATAAATCGGCAAAATCGTGGCCGTACAACAGGAATGCATGTTGTCGATTCCGTCCGTGAGGTTGAAGGACTCGGAACCGCACTTCTTCACCTGGATTCGCATGGTAGGACGTGGTGGGGATCGGTTTGTAGGCGGGCGTGAAGAAATCTGCGGGATAGAATGCGCCGTTCAGGTTCGCCAAGGGGTCTTGGCCCAGTCGCGCCTGGAATGGAGCGCTGTGGTAGTTGAATCCCTTTTCGCCCAGATCGTAAGAATCATCGCAGATACGGCAATCCGGCAGCGGTTCCGTCGTACCCGGGGCTGTTTTGTAATGCAAATTCAAGCCGTCCCGATAAAGCACCACATGTTCCCGGAATGAACGGGACCGGTGGGTGTCCGGATCCGGATAGGTGATCTGTGCCGAGATCCCACCGTTTTCGGTCCGTGCGCCGGATGTCGAATCGTGATAGGTCGCCCCCGCCGGTTCAATGATCAAGGCGCCGACCAAGCCGTGTGACCCGTGGTTGATGATGTCGCCCCATGAGGTGAGATTTGCGGGCAGCAATTCAGCCGCTTTATGGACGAGGCGATCGCCTTCCACGGACACCGTGCCCGCGTACCAGTAGTACAGTGTCCTCTGTCCGGGACCGACCGGCTCTTCTCCGTTAAAGCCGGTGGCTGCGCCATTGTAGCTCGCAACGTTGTAGGACACGAGCTGCGGATGCAGGGTGACGTAGGAGGAGGGCCGAACGTCGCCAGCCGGCTGTGCGCCTTCGGACCGGTGCCGATCTACATTCAGTGACACAATTTTCGGCATCAACGCATCGCCGGCTGCATCCCGGAGCGATTGAGGCAGTCGGTTGGCAAGGTCGATCTTGATGCAATCACCTGCGTTCGCCCGCAGGACCAGCGGCTCGATGGGGTCGACAATCGTCTGGTCCAGGAGGCGGGCCTGATAGTGGGCACGGAGTCGCTCGCGCCGTTGGTCGAGATCCTGTGGGGTGAGTGGGCGGTCGCCGGGTGCGAGGCGTGCGAGCAGGACATAAATTAGGGCATCTGGATCGATGATGCCGGCTGTGCGATCGTAGGACAGATCGCTCCCCAGCCACTCTCGAAGGCTCACCGCATCGACATAAAACGTCACTTCCGTTGCTTTGCCTTGCGCGCTGAGTTGCGCGAAGTTCTCGGGAACCGGGCAGGTTCCGTCGTACAAACTCCCTGCTCCCGCCAGCTGGACCTTGCCTGAAGGATTCGCCGGCAGGGGACTCAGCCTCTTGCCGATGGGGGAGTACAGTGGATCGCCGAGCTTCAGCGATTGAGGCGACCGGTTGCCCAATTTGACTCGAGACAGCTGCTGGGGGTCGGCCGCTTCGACGCCGTTGTACGTGCGAATAAAGCCCCAGGCCCCGTTCCAGAGGTCGTCGACGGCACCGAAGTCGTAGTGGTAGTCGGCGAAGTGTAAACCGCGGAACACGTTGGAGAGCGGAAGTTTCAGTTCGAAATGTTCGGAGATGCCGATCTCCTGCGCTGCGACCAGGGGGCTCTTGGGATTGTCGATCTCCCGAGGCCAGCTCATCCCATGGATCGTGATCACATGCTGCACTTCCTGCGCGCCCTGGATGATGCGCAATTGTGCCAACTCTCCCTCGTACCCTTCAAAAATCTCCGTGAACGGGTCTCCGTGGATATCGGAACTGAAGGTCCAGGCCATGTCGCCAGGCAATCCCTGGTTCTGGCGTCGAATGCTGCCGTCGCTCTCGCGAAGCCCGATGCGTAAAGGAATCGGTTCGTGCCGATAGTTCACGAGATACGGGTTGTGATGGTCTTTGGAAATCGCTTCCGGAAGCATAGGCGGATCCACCGGTCGTCCGTACTGCGTCCAATAGTCTTGTGCATGGCGCCGCAACCGCTCGACGATTTTTTGATCTGGAACATCCTTCCTGGCTTTTTCGACGAGCCGTTCCATACCTTGCGGGTGACCGTCGCCCTGTTTTCGATGCGGATCATACAGGAGCGCGAAGTCTGCCACCGCCAGCGCAAACTCGCGATGGTCCCGGTGCGGGCCTGATTCGGGAGAAACGAGGATTCTAGCCTGTGTTCCCACGCCGCTCTTGAGCGGATCTCCGTTCGGCTTTGTCCAGACCGAGTGGAAGGGCTCAATGAGCAACGCGCTGTAGAAGCCGTGATGCTGGATGGAAGAGGGCCCGAAATGGTCATGGGTGAATACGGTGCGGATGGTCCGGTCTTCGCAAGACTTCGGAGCCTGTGCCGGCTTACCCCGAACACCGCCTTCCGCTTCACATACCCGATGGTCTTTCATCAGTGGGTCGGCAAACCAGCGTTGGACCGTGGTCTGGAATTGGTCCGGACGGGGGAGGGCGAGTGTGACGGAGTGTCCTGCTTCGTCATGGACGCGGCCGCCCGGGCGATGGCTGGCTTCGATACGTTCTTGGATCGCCCCTTGTGCAAAGGTGCCGTCTTCATAGTTGAAGCCGTTGCCGGATCCGTCCGATGACATCACGTCGAACTTCACCAGATGGATGTGCTGCCCGATCGTGTCGGTGGGCGTACGAACTTGAAAGTCGTCCAGCTCCAGCTCGTGAGACGTGCGATTGGTGTGCTCGAAGCGGATGCACTCCCCGGAATTTGCGCGAAAGAAAAATGGCTTGGCTTGATCGGTCTTGACCTTGGTCCGTCCGTTGCGACCGGTGTAGGCGTGCACATCTTCCTCCAACACGTTGATGCGCCCTTGCGGATCGTGCCAACCGTCTTTGTTGACGACAAGATCGACGTCGACAGCCGAGACTTGGTACGTGCGGTGGTAGAGTTCACCTCGCTCATCGACCTCGCCGGCCAGCTTCGCCACTTCGACGTCGCATGGATCGGCGAAGGGGGCTCCCGGTTGTGGTGCGCGGCCGTTAACGCGATAGGTGGCGGGGAGGCCTTCCGGTGTCATGCTGGCATGACCATTCGGGGCCGCGTGGAAGGTCATGGCGGCGCGCTCGAGCGTCGTCCCGTCATTGGGGAGTAGGTTGAGTTGCGCCGTTTCCAGGGCCGTCGACATGTCTCCCGTGGCCAGGGCACGCCGGACTAATTCCTGGGGTGCCATGGTGGCTGCTTGGTGATGAGGCACATGCGAGACGGTTCTGGTTCCGTCCTTGACGACGTGGCGCCGGAGTCCGCCGTCTCGCACCAGATCCATCGGTGGTTGTGGGGCGCGATGTCCCGCAGTTCCTGGAATGAAGAAGGGGAATCCGGGATTTTTATCGGGGCCGTAGGCCGGCGGAGGCGGCATGGCTTGGCCCGGCAGCGGAATGATCGCGGGAATCGGTGTGCCGCTGGCAGCATCGGTCGCGCCCGTCTGGGGATCGGTGCCGAGCCCCAGTTCGCCGTCGGGGAGGCGGCGGGTGCCGTCTTCCAGCACGTCGTGGACACGCCACAGCTCCCACATCCCCTGCGCGAAGTGCGGGTACAGATGACAATGGAAAATAGAGTCGCCGGGCGCCCGGTTCCGGTTTCCGCTTCCACCGTAGTAAATCGGGTAGACGAATCCCTGTTGAGGCGCGATCGTCTGAGAGTCGAGATAGGTGCCGGTGTTACTCCCCTGCTGCGCAAGCCATTGGTGGGCATGCAGATGGAACACGTGGGTTTCTTTGGGGCCTGCATGGAGATTGCGAAACTCCACACGGTCATTGAGATAAGAATGGTGGACATTGGACGGGTCATCCGCGTAGGTAGCCAGCAAGGCTGGGTCGCCGTTGGCCCAAGATTCCAGAAAAAACTCTTCGTAGGCGCATTCCACACATCGCTTGGCGGGTCCCATGCCGAGGCGATTCGCCAACAGGATGGTGCCCATGCCGCTTGCCCCGTAGTTGATCCCGAAGCCGTCGCGGACTCCTGACAATGTGAACTCTGTTTCCAGCGCCGTGAATTCGTCCCGGTAGAAGGTCTTCAACTCGTCATGAAAAATGACGGTGAATTCACGGAAGGCAGGCGATTCCGGCAGCTTGTGATCGACGATGACGGCATTGAGGTTGCCGTAGATCAGTTCGTAGTCCGTGGGCCCCTGCTGCTTCAGCATATTCAGGACGGGGTTCCCGTCTTCGCGCACGGCCTCATAATTGAGGAAGGCGGAATCCTGGTGTTGGGCGCGCGCCAACACCAGGTCTGTCGGCGAGGTTTCGCTGCGGTACCAGCGGCTGTTGCGCGGTTCGACGTGGAGCGCGCCGAACAGTCCGTGGACGAGACTCCCGCCGTCTCCTTCACCGCCGGCCGGCGCGGCGTTGCTGAAGAACAGATGTGTCGAGGGCGGGGCCGCTGCCGGAATGTTCCATTGATAGGTAAACGTGTGCCCCGGGGCGATGCCCGCCAGTCCTGTCACGGCCGAATCGAATCCATTGCTCGCCGGAAGGAGGCCGGACATCGTGATGGCGGCGCAACGCGTCCGCGGCCAGTCGGTGCGTCGGTCGACAGGATTCGAAACCGGCTTCACGGCCTGATCGGACCCGCAGCCCTGACGAGCGGCTTCGCCGACAATCGACGGGGCAGGCGCTTCAGGTTCCTCTGCGCCCGGGATCTCCTTTTCATTCAGGTTCGTGTACGGGGCCGGCCAATGGGTGGAACTGAGGTCCGGCTGTTCCGGCGAGAGCATGTTGGAGAAATGGACGACCAGCTGATCCCCGGGATTGGCCCGCAGCACCAGCGGCCGCGGGCGTTTGCCGTCGGCCAGACGAACCTGGCCCGGTCTGGATTGCTCGTTCATCGGCAGGCCGTCGGCCTTGTTCACGACATCCTGCTTCAGCGCGTAAATCATGCCATAGGGATTCATGGACCCGAACCGGTTGTACACGATCGGTTGTTCCAACGCGACGACGTGGGCATGAATGGTGCGTGGCGGTTGAGGCAAGGCGGTGCAGCCTGTCTGGGCATACAGCGCGGTTGCCGCCAGCAGCGTGAATAAGACGAACGTTCTGCCTCGCCCGACAGGTTCCATCGCCTGAACGGTGGTCGTATTCGTGAACTGCATGTCTGCCTCCTCAGTGGGTCCGTCGAAAGTTGAAGTCACAGGGCTTGGCCGAGTTCCACGCAATCGAGCAAGAGCGCTGATGGCCTGGCGTTTCCGCCGGGGCGTGGAATGGGAAGCGTCGTCGAGATGCCGTTGGAGACGATCCACTGCAGCGTACCGTTGAACGGAGTGGAGGGGCGCCAGGAAAAGGCCTGCCAGTCGGTGAACCACCGGTTCTGTCGTTCCAATTCGAGGGATTCCGCAAGCAGGCACTGGTAGGCCGGTGGCTTGTCTGTCCGGCCGCCGTCATAAGCCACGAACAGAGCGAAATCGTTCGCTGGGGACCAGTCGAATCGCGTGAACGCCCAATGAAACCAGAGAATCTGACCCGGCTGGATGATGACCTGTCGACATTCGAGGATGGCTCCGTCCACTGCGAGCGTCGTCCTGCCGTCGGCGTCTGGGGTGAACGTAAACCGCGTCGTATCCGCAGGCTCCGGGTCGCCGGGGGCCGGCTTTCGCGCGCCGTCGCCGTCGATCTTGGAAGGGTCGTCGAGCAGGATGAAGTGCGCACCACGGACGGGACAGAAGCGGTGTGCGCCGTGGATCGCATCGAATGACGAGACGGTGCGCACGAGTCCTTCTGCGGCGAATCCCTGTAGCGTGCCATCCTGAAAATACGAATTAGTGATGGGCAACGGCATGGATCGTTCCTCCCGATGAATTTGTCGATGTGTCCTCGGATCGTGAAATACGTATCCAACTCCCTTCTCGTCCGGCCGAGGACTCGTTGCTGCCGTGGACAGCATCACGATCGGGCGAGAAGATGAGGCACAAAGGTTCGTGACTCGTTTCTAGAGAAGCCGGCAACAGGCCCCATGTCCTGTAGCTCCGACACTGCGAGAAAGAAATGGCGCTGCGGCGCTCTGGCCCATGAGAAAAGCAAAGCATGTGCCAGTCGCGATGCCGCAGCTGATGCTGCTATTTCACAGAATTAGATGGGTGTTCGCCAACGATACGTGATGGAAGGGGAGGAACTGTATCCAAGAAGTGAGAGAAAATTATCTCAATAGATACACCGCCGTTGCCCGCGATCCCTGCATCGCGTGAGAAAGAATTGGTACGGAGGCGACGGCTGCGACGGTGAAATCAAGCCGTGATCTCAGTGGAACAGAGTCGATACAGGACGCGCCGGCGTGGACCGGATTTGGCGGAGACCTGGGGATAGTCGAACTCGGAGTCGCACTGTATATCGAGCTACTCCATTACGGCAGGCGATTTCAGGTTGGCGACGGCGGTGAAGGCCGCGAGTTCTGCCAGATGAAGCTGCTGAAAGCCGAACGCAATGGCTGCTTGCGCCTCTTCGCTCGCATAGCACAGCCCCCAGTACGATTGGGCCAGGCGCCATCTCACTGCCACGCAAGGAGAAAATGGAAGGGTATCGGAGGGAATGTGCAGCCCGACAAAGCCGATGCATCGTTCCGGCGCCCATTCCTCAACCGCTCAGAGGCCCCACTCGCGCTCGTCGATGAGACGTACGATTCGCTGGGCGAATTCATCGCTCTGCTCCCTGGTTCAGGTCGCCGGATAAACGCGGGGAGTGAGGAGGTCCGTGGGGTAGAGCATGGCAAGCGCCCACGTTTGCGTTGGACCAACAGAGGAAAGACCAGGTAGGGCGAGCGAGCTTGAAGAGACACGACTAGTAGATCATGTGTGATTGCAAGACCTGACGCTGCTTCTGGAAGCCCATCGCTGCATCAGTGAGCGGCATCCCCGATAAACGCCGATGTGAGGGCATAACCATCAACCTGACAACCATTCCCGCCAGGCTCACATACAGTCCCAAGGTGAGCCAGAGTTTGATGATCGTCGCAAAGCAGGAGACCTTGATCCAGAGGTACTGAATGAGGCCTTCGTTCGGGAATACGTAGGAACAAAGTTGCGCCACTTGGATCAGGTTTTCCGTCCATACGGCTGTCAGTATAATCGCCGGCAGGGCGACGATCCAGGCGGGATGGAACGGGTGTCCCAGCGTCTCCCAAATCCACCACAGGCTGGCTGTGACTACTCCTCCATAGACGCATGAGAAAAGTAAGTCTTTGGCCAGGAGTTTTTCTCCAGCCCGTCGCCCTACATCAATGAACCAAGACCAGGATCTCTTCGCTGCCTCCAATCCAATGCCGAACCAGCGCAGATTCAGCGGCCTGAGTCGTGCTTGCTTCCCGGCGGTCAGAGGGTGCATGGCGGCGGCGCGACCACTCACCTGAGATAGAATCCAACGGCCACCGAGCAGCACAGCTAGGGGGAATTCGACAGCCAGGAATACTTTGAGGATCATGTGTGCCATGATCTGAAGTTCCAGTTCCCGCCCATGTAATCTAATCAGCAAGACCGATGCCTAGAGGTGAGCAGGGCACATGTGAGGGCAGAGGCCGGTGTTGAGAAGGTGGATGAAGCAGGGTAGTGGGAAATAATTGTGCGTGGTATCGGGTCGTATCAGAAACGATACGCTGTCGTATCAAAAGGGATACGCGATCGAGTCAAACGCGGTGATCGGAATCAGACAGGAGAATCTATCGTTCCAACGGGCGGCGGTAAAATTCTAAGGGCGGAGTGGTTTCGCTCTCGAACAACAGGCTTTCCCCATCCAGGCGATAACGCACCGAGGCTTCAAAGGCGCGAATGAACGCAGTCTCAAACTCCATGCGGCGAGGCTCGCAGGCCATGCGTGTGGTGACGCCGCGCGATACCGTGACGTCACCGGCCTTGGGGCCGAACGTGATACCGGCAGAATAACGATTGCACCCGGCATGGCCTGACACCGTCCCATCCTTGAAGGTCAGAATCACTGGTTCCCCATCGTCTCCATAGGGCACCGCGTGACTGCCCCAGTGCGCCAGTTCCCAGCGATTCTTTTCGGTGAGCTGCTTCATGTGATCCGGTGAACGAGGCGTGACGCAACCCGTGACCAAGACTGATGTGCATAGGGTGATGAGGTTCAGCAGACGCATGGTGTGTCCCTCACGTGAAGAATCAAGGTGGTCTGGTCCCGGGAAGGGTTAGGCCGAACCGGGCCTTCCGGCTGTAGGCACTTCGTACCGCAATTCTGCGAAGCCAGGTCCAATCTTTTTCACGGACACCAAGCGGAGCGGCGGATTCGTGACGCGGCGAGGAAAGAGTTGCTTGCCCCGTCCCAGCGTCACGGAACCGACTTGAACGATAACCTCATCCAGCAGGCCAGCATCATAGAACTGTCCTGCGAGATCTCCACCACCCACGATCCAGATGTTCTTCCGGCCTGCTGCCTGGCGCATGTCGGTGTGAACCGGTCGAACGTCTCCCCGGACCAGGCGAATATCAGCTTCCGCTACCAAAGGAAGCACCTGGCTGGAGAACACCCAAACGGGCTGGGAGTATGGCCAGGGCGCGCCGGTCTGGGCGGCGATCTTGTCTGTATGGCGGAGCATCCATTCATAGGTGGCCGACCCCATTGCTAAGGCTCCGACGTCCGCAATGAATGAGGGATAACTCGTCTCATTCACGTCGCCCAGTGGAAACAGCCAATCTAATGAGTCGTCTTCGGTAGCGATAAAACCATCGAGACTGGTGGCTGTGTAGTACTGCGTCTTCATAGGGGAGTAATCCGGAGGTCGATCAGGGCCACCTAATTTATCACGTTGCTTCAACGTATTCGTGCATCGCTACGCGATTGCCTGAATACCCTCGTAAACAGCACATCTATCCGGGGAGGCAGCTTAAAGAGTCTTATACCTTAAGTCCTCAGGCGATATAACACATGCCGGCGCAGCACGGACTCAATGGGCACATGCGGATGGTCGAACTCGCCGGAGAGCCGCATGCCGAGCCACTCCATGACGGCGCGCGATGTCAGATTGCCGACAAAGGTGAAGGCCACGAATTCCGTTTTGTTCAAGACTGGATGTGTTGAAATGGAGTTCAGAAGTGGTATCAAAACGGATATTAGGTTATCTGATTCGATACATCGGATCAGGTTCAATACGATCGCGAATTCTCCATCAGAGGCATCATGCTCCTGCTAAATCGTTGTAAAGACTCACCGTCACGTGCGTTTCTCAGACGTCCCCATTTATTGGGTTCGTAAGTATGCTTCTTGCTCGCATACTTGTTTCGAGTGAATGACGTCACGCGATCATGGCGACCGCGTCGTCGTGAGATCACAGTCGTGTGAGTCCTGCGCAGATTTGAGACGGCTCGGTAGGAACTCATGTCCGGCGAAGCATTCGTCGGTGCGATAGCGAAGAGCTACGGCTGTTTCGGCCGCAGGATGGAGACACCGTCCTTGGTCATCCCTGTGACGCGCCCTTGTTGGAACCAAACCTGGACGTTGTCTTTCTCGTAGATGAAGACGATCCGTGATTTCGAAACAGCGGTCTCGGGGCTGACCTCCGTGAAGTCTCGGAGGACCTTTCCTGAAAGCACGGCTTTCTTGTCAGGTTCACCAAGGATGGTGATGACATCCTGCATGGACATGCCGATTGTCACGTTCATAGTCTCAGCAGATGCCGTCCATGGGACAGGGACTGAGAGTGCGGTTGCGCAGAGAAGGAGACCGATACGGAGTGATTTTCCTGCAACGGGTTCCATTGAAGTCCACCAGTAAGCCCGTATTGCGCGCCACCGATTTGTATCCATTGTATTCGGTAGCGGGCATCTCCTCAACAACGGCATCAAGGCGCCTGCTGGAATAGTCGGTCTGTCGCGCAGCGGGCGCTGTTCTCAGAAAGGAGAACCATCATGAACACGGTCACGAGCCCTCACCGAGGCCGGCCACCTCTTCTTCTGAATATCGGGCCAACAGCTCTAGTTGTGCTTCTCGCCTTGACCCTGGCCTGCGCTGGCCAGACGACATCGCCTGATCGTTCCGGGGGTCCAGCCACCCCTACGGGTAAGATGTGCCATTCGGACCAAGCTGAAGACGAGTCGGACCCGCATCCCAAGATACATGACGCTCAGGTATCCCCAACAAAGGATAATTGCGACATCGACCGCATCGCGAATGATCAGGAACGGCGGAAGATGGAGAAGTATCTTGCAGAGTTTGTCCGCAAGGAGGACATCGTGCGCAGCCTCAAGCTGTCCTCCGGCGATGTGGTCGATTGTGTGGATATCTACAAGCAGCCGGCCATGCGCCATCCGGGGATGGCGGAGCATGTCCTGCAACTGAAGCCCAGCGGCGAGCCTGAGGACCGCAAAGGTGAGGGGCGAGAGGAACCGCTTGGAGAGGTAGACCCGATCCTCAAGAGCAAGAAAGATCCTCAATCTCTCAAGCAGGAATATATGGTGGCGAGGGAGCAGTGTCCCGAGAAGTCTGTTCCCATTCGTCGACTGACCATGGACATACTCAAAAACTTCAAAACACTGGAGGAATTCAGAAGGAAAAACCCCCCGCATCTCGTCGATGGTCCCACAAGCCTGCATCAGTACGCGCATGCCTACCGCAATGGGGACAACTGGGGGGCGCAGAGCATTCTGAATGTCTGGAGTCCCTATACCGAACGTGCCGATGAATTCAGTTTGTCGCAGATTTGGGTCGTGCGCGGAAGCGGCGCGAACCGGGAAACCGTTGAAGCGGGATGGCAAAAGTATCGAGATCTCTATGGTGACTACAGTCCGCGCCTGTTCATCTACTTCACGCCGGACAACTACGGTGACGGGGGCTGCTACAACCTGACGTGTGATGCGTTTGTCCAGGTGAATAACTCCGTCTACATCGGCGGGGGGTTCACGAACATCAGCCAGCATCCCCATCCCTCGACGGCATGGGAATTTGCGCTTCGTTGGCAGAAGGACGGGACCACCGGCCATTGGTGGCTTAAGTATGGCGACACGTGGGTTGGATACTATCCACGATCCCTGTTCGATTCAAACGGCCTCCGGGATCTGGCTGCGAAGGTCGACTTTGGCGGAGAAATCATCGATCAACAGCCCGGTGGACGCCATACCAAGACCGATATGGGGAGTGGACATTTTCCGAACGATGGGTTCGGCTACGCCGCCTATCAGCGCCAGATTCGATACATCACGACGAGCAATGTGTGGGGAACCCACCCATCCCTGACCGATTCACGCACAGACAGCGATTGTTATGACATCTCCGTGTTGAACAGCACGGGATCATGGGAGCGGTACTTCTACTTTGGCGGTCCCGGCTACAATAATCACTGCCAGTGAAGAGGTATGATCCAAGCACCGGCCCGCAGTGCGGGAGGCGAGAGGGGAGTATGGGTTTAAAACGGAGGCAGCTGTCTTAGGGGTCCCTGGTTAGGCGCCTGTCCGAGTACTCCCTTCGTCGCGAGGCGAAGGGGGTGAGGCGAGCTGCACAGTCGCATGAGAATGTAAGGAGGGCTGCCCCCGTTTATTCCACTGAGAGCGGGAGGCTGTCGGGTGGTATTCAAACGATCTGGACGCAACATCGACATCGTACGCGTTCTCAGCAAGCCAGATTTGTAGAAGGCCAACTGACCGGTTATCTGTCATTGCAAGGCCTGACACTCAGTTTGGGTCTGTTGTTGAAGACGGTACAACACATGCCGACGCAGTCCGGACTCATTGGGCACATGCGGATGGTCGAACTCGCCGGAGAGCTTCATGCCGAGCCGCTCCATGACGGCACGCGATTTCAGATTGCCCGCAAAGGTGAAGGCCACGAGTTCCGCCAGGTGAAGTCGATCGACACCGAACGCGATAGCGGCTCGTCCGGCTTCCGTGGCATAGCCCAATCCCCAAGAAGATGTGGCCAGGCGCCAGCCGACTTCTACACAGGGAGCGAACGGAAGGTCGTTGGAAGGGGTGTGTAACCCTACGAAGCCGATGAACCGACCGGATGCTCTTTCTTCGACCGCCCAGAAGCCCCAGCCTCGCTCGTCGATCAGTCGCATGACTCGCTCCGCAAACGCGTCGCTCTGCTCTCTGGTCCAAGTTTCCGGGTAGTAGCGCATGACCTCCGCGTCGGCACTCATGGCCGCGAACGGTGCAAGGTCTGACTGGCGCCATTGTCTGAGCGTGAGGCGGGGAGTGTTGAGTTCAGTGGGAGGGATCATGACGAAGGCTATGCAAATAAGTTGGAAAGCCTATCCATCCGGGCTTTAGTCAGGGGAAGAGGCTTCGTCAAGTAAGTCGTCTTCGTTGGCATGGCGACCAAACGCTTCGAGCGGGTAACGCCGCGTGACCGGATCAAGTCGGTTGAGCGCAAACCACTTGGCAATGTTGAGGTTGTAGCTCAGGTCATGGTTGTCGTCTAGCATAGAGCTACGCGGTGCGCCGTCGTTTGGCGCGTGCGCTTGAACGCGTTGTGAGACGTGATGATTTCTCCGTGAACCGACCTGTCACGAACTTATGCAGCACACTGGCAATGAGCGTTTGGTAAGGTACGCCTTCTTCGGCCGCACGGGTTTGAATATCCATCAGGTCGGGTGAAGACAACCGAACATTGACCCTCCGGTCCTTGATGAACGTAGCCCGAGCCGCTTCTTTAAATCTTTTTAGTTCGGCCTTTGATGGAGTGACGGACTTAAAGTGGCCTTTCTCATAGTCTTCAGAAATTCGTTCTTCATATGATTGTCTACGCGGGTTCATTTACACACCACCTTTCAAGTAATCACGGGTCGCCTTCCTATTCGGAATAACCGTTTTAACCCGCATTATTCATGACAGTTCGTCGCGAAATTGCGGAGTCGCGACGCGAGACGGGCGCGTGGAGCCGTAATGAAGGGAGGCATCCTTGAACAGGATGTCGACCGACCGAGCGGCGAGCCCGCCCGCCGACAGGCCCGTCGCAGCCGCGAATCCGCGATTGCAGCAGAAGCGCTCATGAATAATGCGGGTTAAGGAATTAGTACTCAGTCTCTTCCACAAACGGAACCAGGTAGGCATAGTGCTCGACCGCTACAACAAACATTCGTTGATGAGGGTATTTGCCGAGGTTGGAGTGCGCTACGATGTCGAGCAATCCGTCGGCTTCAATGGCAAGCACGATTTCCTCGAAGGATATATTCCGTTCAGCTTTCAGCTGTTCATTTTTCTTGTGGTTCCACCGAAATGGCTTCATGCGTCCAGTCTAGCCGAATGTGTGCCTTATGTCATCATCAGCTGAAGGCGCGCGATGATCATGTCTAACGCTGTGTTAAGCGGCCCGCACGGATGGCTAAATGGATGCGACTATGGTTGGTGGGTCCGCTTGAATACATAGTTGAACGGAGGGCCAACATCCGAAGCGCGGCGTGTCGGGAAAAAATAAGGGGCCTGCCCCCTGTTATTCTCTCTACGGGGGTTGGTGAGCAGCCAGGCGGTAGTTCTTCAAGACTCTAATATGCGTCGTAATCTTGTTGAAATCGATCGGTCCTTGGCTAATGTCTTCGCAAGATTGTTGGTGCCGGTCAAGCGTTTTGCCGAGGTCCCTTTCGTAGCTGCCGCAAGGAGCGACTCGAATTGAGGGATTCGTATCGCCGCCGCCTCGATCTCAAGAGACAAGAGATGTTGTGCTCGCGGATCAGCCGAAACCCCGATTCGGTTTGAAAGCGCCTGCTCAGCAAGCCCTTGTTTCGACGCGTGTGATCGTGCCCGTAAATCGTCCTCGATCTTTGATATGTCATCCGGACTCGGCAAGTCGGAACACAGTAGCGCGACGCAATCAAGAATTCCCGGTCCGAATTCAGGATCCCAATCTTTCCCTTTCTGATACCCACTCGTGCGAAGAAGGTGCTTGAACGATGGAGCGATACGTTCGCGACCCTTGAGCTTTTCTGCGAGCGACGCTGCGCCGCCGTGACGCTCAATCCACAAGGCAGCCGCGCCGGCCACAATCGGAGTGGCGTAAGAAGTCCCTTCGCTGCGTTCCACGTTGAAAGCGTATGCGTTCTTTTTGTTCACAGTGCGAGCGCGGTAGACGGACCAGGCGGGGGCTGCAATTGTCACTTCGGGACCTCGCGATGAATCTTTCCAGGGAGTCATGTCGAAGGTACTGCCCGCCGCACAGACCACTTCTTTATATTTTGCTGGATAGACGACCGCTCCCACTTTATTCCCAGCAGCAGCGACGACTATTGTGCCGCGAGAGACCGCGAGCTGAATCGCCTCATGCAGGGAGCTGTAATCAAAACCTCCGCCGCGAGACATCGAGATCACCTGGCAGCCCTGCTTCAGCGCGTGGCCGATGCCCGATACTTCTTCCGCTGGTCTCCAAATGAAAACGTCCTTATCAACCCGAACCGGGACTAATTCCGCACCAGACGCGACACCTTCAACGAAGGCAGGGTCGTTCCCTGAATGTTGTTTGCCAGGGAGTCCCACGAGGATGCTTGCCGTCGCTGTTCCGTGCCCTTCGTCAATAGTTTTGAGAGGCTCGATAGGATCTTTCTTATCATCATAAAAGTTGTAGCCGAGGTCTGCTCTTACGGATGTGCCAATGACGAGTTCCGGGTGCTCTGTGTATCCTGTATCAAGGTGGGCGACGCGCACGCCTTTCCCTGTCACAGGAAAATCTTCACGCGCTTTCCTGGCGTTCACCTTCTCGATGTGCCATGTATATTTACCATCAGTCTTGGGGTCATCGCCGTCGCCAGTGAATTCTCGGTCCTTCTTTTGCGAGATTTCTAAATTCGGTTCAACTGCCAAGATTCCGGCGATGTCGAGCAAACCGTGTGCGATGTCAAACACCTTCCCTGCGTTCTTATCGACAACTTTCTTGGCTTTGATGTGATGCCAGAGGAGTTCCTGGCAGAGCCGGGTCGACCGCATATCGCGTCCAAGCCGTTGTCTGAGGGCCTTGAGCGTCGACGTTTCCGCGCCTTGTCGTATTTTGACTAGCAGTCCCTCGGCACGTGTGGTTGGGTTCGACATGATGTATGGCTCCTCCTGTGGAAAGAAACGGAGAAAAGGGAAAAAGAAAGGAGTCGGGAGTCTTTATGGGACCACCGTTTTGCGGGGCCAGCGTCTGATGGGTTGAATCCTGGCCTAGCAGCTTCGCCATTCATACGGTCAGGCTCTCAGGATCGCTCGCCAAACAATGACTCCCGACCCCTTTTCATTTCCCCCTCGGCCCAGTTCTCCAGCTGAGCGTCGAAGGAGAGTCGTCTGCCTGCGGCTGGAGAGTGCTTCATCTTGGCAGGCGACCTCCGGTGATTGGTGCGCTGACCGCGGTCTGTGCGGCCTAACGTTCGAGCTGAGCCGCCTGCCGTAGCGGGTCGGCTCGAGCGAGTGGTTAGGCGTCGCTGCGGGTGGCACGCAGATAGTCAGTTGTCATTTCCTGCGTCATGAGCTCGAGCATCACGCGATTCTCGATCCAGAACTCAATGACATTGAACGAACCACGGGAAAGCTCAACGGCTCGCCATCCTTGCCGATTGGCCAAAGCTATAATTTCTTCTTTGCTGCGATTGACTGAAACGGTGGCGTGGGTAGCTACGAAACCAGATGCATTGGGGTTGTGCCTGAAGTTCGCTTGACCAGGCCCGGCATCGGGAAACATCTCGGTTCCGATCGGGTAGACCTCAATGGCTGTCCCGTGTTCGTCTCCGGCCCAGGCTATGTAAGAGTTCTTGTATGGGCCAAAGCGTGTAAGTGCGCCGCCGAGTAGCTCGACCAACGTTTCCGCAACGTGCAGGGGCTCTTGTGCTGGGATAGATAGATGGTGAATCATTTCTCTGGGTACCGCGTAGATGGGCTTGTTGTGCGACGCCTAACGCTTCACATCAGCGCCCGCAGCACAGCGCTTTAGCACGCGGGCGCGCATGACTTGAATGAGCACAGTTAATGATCGCCCGCGGCCAAGCAGTTTATGGCTCCCGGAGCGCTGCATGTGGTTGTTAGGCGGCGGCGCGAACAAGGGCACTTCTAAGTAGACCCAGTACGAGCAATGCGCCACCGATCAGGGTCATGATCGTCCCGACGCCGTAGAGGCCGGAGACGAGGCGGTTGAGTGGGGAGCCACCCCCTGGGATTCCGCGGGTGTCCCATATAGCCGCTACGTACATGCCCAAGACTAGAAGATAGGTTCCGCTGACGAGGCTGGAGACCAAAGCGATCTTCAGGGCGTCAGCTAGCGTCACCCATTGAGAAGGAACTGCTATGGCCAGAAGCATGGCTCCAGCGGAACATCCACCCGCATGGACGACTCGCCACGCGACCTCGCTGCGACGCTGCTTGATGGCGCGTGCAAAGAAGAGACCTCCGATCAGGCCAGACATGAGCACGACGGAACCGTGAAGAGCAAGCTGCAACGCTAGCGGTGTCATTGCTGCCGCCTAACTAGGAAGTCTGCTGCAGGCTGCCCGTGCAGCATAGCACGGTTGCCTAAGTGGTCCGACGGGAGGTAACTCTACTTGAAAATCCAACACTTGTTCAATATCTCCTCCTGCTCAACCGGTCGGGATAGACTGCGAATCCTGCAGTCTATCCAGCTACCAGCCCGCAGTCTATCTCGGCCAATCATGTGGCGTCACAGACGGTCTGCCTATCCACTCCATGTCCGCTTCGATTGAGGACATGTGTGTAGAACACGGCAGCACATCTTGGTGACGCTTGACTCACGGTTGACGAGTGACGAATGATGGTGTTCCTGCGCTTCACGCTCTCGCTATCCTCTCCGTCCGAATCCCTCCCCCGTCATCACCTCTGCCACGCTTTGCCCGTTCACAAACACATCGGCCAGGGTTCGCCCATAGACATCGTGGCCGTGCGGGATGATGCTGATCTCGCCCTCGTGCAGAAGCTGTTGGAGCCGCAGAGTCGCTTCGAGGCCGCCCGGTTCCGATCGTTCCGGGGCGTTGTAGCCACGGATGCGAATGCGGTCGGGGCCGTAGCGAAGCGTGTCCCCATCGATCGCGCGAACCAATTGCCGTTCGACGCTGTGTCCCGGCCGTTCCTGCTCTAGATGGTGGTGGGGGAGCAAGCGGAAGTGGCTACCGCCTGCATGCGATTTCTTTGCGAAGGGATTCTTGTGTGGTCGCGGGCCCCGTTCATGGTGCCCGCGTTGGTACCGTGGTGCCTGATGTTGGGGCAGCCGTTGGCGTTCTTCCGGCTTCAGCGCCCAACAATCATTGCAGTGGAAAGGACCCGAATCACTCGAGCCTGCCGGGGTATAGGTATGTAACGTGGAACGGCTCTCCTCCACCGCGCCGGCGGCTTGTGCCGTTGGTGCGGCGATCAGAAACAACAGGGTCAACCGGCTCAGGAGGCGGGAACTCTGTAAAGCCATCGGTAGCATGTGATCTGTTCCTCCGGTTCTCTGCCGACGGATAAAGCATGCTCCATGCCACGGGCAGATTGCTGAGCGCGCGCGGTTGACAAGCCTAAAAACCGCGTGCTCAAATGCCCCTCGGATGCAGAGCTTATGGCTGATGGCCAATAGCGAATGGTAGGGTTTCGGACGCTTTTCTTCTCTTCCTATCAGCTATAAGCCATTCGCTCTTAAGGATGTTTTACGAACTACTACAGGAGAGCCGCTCATGGATATGTTTGGAAAAGTGGGGCTGGTCGAGGTGCCGATCTTGATCGCTCCGGATCAGAAGGCGTGGATGGATCGCATGATTAAGGAAGGCAAGATCGCGATTCCTCCCGGCGGAACGCTGGAAAAGGGCTCGCTCTATTCGATGTTTGTCCGCATGCTCCTGCACAACGCGATGGAAGAACAGAAGCGGCAGGAAGCTTTGGAAATGGATGACGAGGACGACGACGAATAGCTCAGGATGCTGAAAACGGGTCAAGTAGCGTATCCGAATGGATGCATTTCGTATCAGTTTTGATACGAAATGCATCCCGGAACGGGTCTTCAGGAAAGGCGAGCAAGGCCAGTTTCACACCAGATCAGAGGGATTTGAAGGCGGCTTGAGCCGCATTCAGGGTGCGTTCAATGTCCCGCGGCGTATGAGCGACCGACATGAAAGCGGCTTCAAACTGTGATGGGGCCAGGTACACTCCCGCATCCAGCATGTGGTGAAAGAACTTCGCATAGACCTTCGTATCCGATTTTTTGGCGGTCGCCCAGTCCACCACAGGTCCGGGAGTAAAGAACGCACACATCATGGAGGCGACCCGGGTTTGAGTAAGCGGAACTCCCGATTTGCTCGCGATCTTTCCCAAGCCTTCGGACAGCGCCACCGATCGTTGTTCAAGTTGTTCATAGGTGCCTGGTTTCTTCAACCGCTTCAGGGTTTCGATCCCCGCGGTGACCGCCAGCGGATTCCCTGACAGCGTGCCTGCCTGATAGACCGGACCGGATGGGGCGATCATCTTCATGATGTCCTTCGCACCGCCGTACGCTCCCACGGGCAGTCCTCCGCCGATGATCTTGCCCAGGATCGTCAGATCCGGCTTGATGCCGTACAGCGTCTGCGCACCGCCATATTGGACGCGGAATCCCGAGATCACTTCATCGAAAATCAGGAGCATTCCATGGGCATCGGTCAGCTTGCGCAGGCCTTCCAGGAATTCCGGTGAAGGAGGGACCACTCCCATGTTTCCGGCAATCGGTTCGACGATCACGCAAGCCAGCTGCCGGTGATGTTTCTTGATCAGCTTCTCCGCCGTCACCAGGTCGTTGTACGGGGCGGTCAACGTGTGTTTGGTGAAGTCCTCGGGGACGCCGGGGCAGTCGGGGATGCCCAAGGTGGTCAGGCCGGAACCGGCCTTGGCCAACAGGTAGTCGCTGTGGCCGTGATAACAACCTTCGAATTTCAGGATGCCGTCGCGTTTCGTATAGGCGCGGGCGACGCGGATGGCACTCATGACCGCTTCGGTCCCCGAACTCACCAGCCGCACCATCTCCATGGACGGCAGGGCCTCGCGAATCATCGTGGCCAGTTGGATCTCTAATTCAGTCGGCGCGCCATAGCTGGTACCGTTTCCGGCGGCCTGTTGGATGGCCTTGGTCACGGTGGTCGGCGCATGGCCGAGAATCATGGGGCCCCACGATAACACGTAGTCGAGATAGCTGTTTCCATCGACATCGTAGAGGCGCGCACCTTTGGCGCGGGCGATGAAACGGGGTTGTCCGCCTACTGAGCGAAATGCTCGAACGGGACTGTTGACGCCTCCGGGGATGAGCTGTTGTGCCTCTGCGAAGAGTTGTTCCGAGCGTAGTGTTTTCATGAGCCTCTTTCATCGAGGGTGAATTGGGGCGCCAACCTACCATGGGAAATTCAAAACGGTCAATTGTGGACAGGCTTCCCGCCGACGAAACTGGTATCCCGTCCGGCGAACGATTCGATACAACGTTTTATCCGAGTAGATACACCATCACGAGTTTATGAATTTATTCAATTGGATTGTTCAAATTAAATAATGGTTTATAGATTCGTGTCACAGTGGCGCAAGTTTTGCTCATTACTGGGTATCACTGCGTAGGAGAATAAGATGAAAGTGATCTGTTCCTGGTGCGAAAGCGAGGGGCGACCGGCTGTGGTGCGAGAGAAGGCCCCCTTCTCTGATGGGCGCGAAACCCATGGAATTTGTTCCGGCCACCTCCAGCAAATGGGAGTCGGGCGGGACCCGCTTGTCCCTTGTTACGAAGAAGGATTGGCACCACGTTATGAACCTGTGGTGGTCCGCCGAAGATCTGAGACTGCTGCGTTGTTATGAATGATCGGCATGAGACCTCTCCCGCTAGTAGCGACAAAAAATGTCAATCATTGCCAGAATGCCACCTGTTTGATAGCCGGAATGATCTCATCCCGCTCGATCAGCTCCTCTAACCCCATGAAAAAGCTGTAGATCGGTTCGCCCTTGCCGGCTGGTGCGGCTCTTGCGCCTCCAGTGGTATTCGCCGGACTGAAACGAATGGAGTGTGCCCGTGAAAGTGCTCTGTGCCTGGTGTGTACGAGACGGCAAACCGGCGTTTCTGCGCGAGAAGGCGCCGATTGAGGATCCCAGCGAAACACATGGGCTCTGCGGGGATCATTTCACGTCGTTGAGCGCGAGTGTGAGGCAGGTCGTCACGCCAAAAGTCTGGTTGCTTTCGCGCGTGAACGACCTGTCCTGGGGACTAGCCCGGTGGATACAGCGACTGATGGGACGGTTCTTGTCCCTCTGCTAATTTCGGACATCAGCTCCTGATCGACTCCGGCAGCCTCTCCTGAGGAGTCAATTCACCCGAGCCTACCCGAGTTTCCCCCGTAACAGATTCAATCCCTGTTCAATCAAATTCGAGTCCGGCATCTTGCCGTCCGGCGTCAGCTTATCGATCAAACCGGGAAGCAGATTCGCCAGCTGACCGCCGGCCACCTCCGGACTCACTCCTGCCTGCGATGCCAATTGCTTCAACAGGTCACCGCCCAATCCTTGCTGGATCTGTTCCGGCGAGATCGGTAAGTTCTTGCCCGTGCTGACCCAGGAATTGACGATGTCGCCCAGGCCGTTTTTCTGGAAGGCTTGAATGAGTCCGCTGAGTCCGCCGACGGAACTCTTCTGCCCTAGAAGGCCGACCACAGCTTGCATGAGGGGATTCTGGTCGTTGCCGCCTCCCATCATGCCGGCGGCTGCCTGTCCGAGTTGATCGAGAATACCCATCTTGACCTCCTTCTGTTAGTTAAGGGACACGGAGAAATTGTCTAACGGGGTGTTTTTTTCGCGCCCTTGGGGGGCGAGGCTTTCCGCTCCATGGCTAACGGCGGTGCGAACCAATTGTGACGGGTGCGTCTATGTCGCTCCGAGACCGTCAGCACGGCGTGAAAAGGCAGGCCGTTTCCTGTCGCGTCTTCGGATTCTTTGAGGCTCCAGGCCTCGCCGGCCTCGCTCAAAATTTCCACGAAGGTCTCAAAGTCATCTTCCTCGTCCGGTTTTGTCAGCACCTGGTCGGCATCCGTCACCACGACGAGGTAGCCCTTGGCCGGCAGCCAGTCGAGGTCGGCCAGACATTCTTCCAGGGCATCCCAATTGTGGCCGAAGTAGTCCGGAAACGAGAAGACCCGGCTGAATTCATCCAAGAGCCCGGCCTTGGTTTTACATTTTTTGCCGGAAATAGTTTTAATCTCAAAGTGTGCGGGAACTGACAGCAGTTTATCCAGCGCCTCTCCCTCGGCATGCACCAGGAGATGGGCCCATGGTTTCTTGATTGATTGGAGCGCAGTAATCGACATGTGTCCTCAATTCATCGGAACAAATGAGCGATAGTGATCGGCGGTATAATAGGCCTTGCCGCTGGCCTGATTGATGACGATCCGTTCGGCTCCGCGATTTTTCCCGGGCACCTTCGGATGCACGTCATACTCCCGATAGCGACCCCGCGGGAGGACGCGCTCACGATTCTGAAAGTTTCGTCCCCCGACATACCCCGGTAACGGCTCCCCATGCCGCGCTTCAATGGCTTTGAGGGTGTCCCGTGCAACCGGGGGGATGGTGTTGCGCACCTCGCATTGCTTCGTGTCCGCACCGGCGCGTACGGAGCCGTCTGAAGCGGGCGGTGTCTGGTTGGGAACAGGTGTGAGGACCGGAGCGGGTGTGTCGGGGAGGGTCTGCCCCGGTTCAGCCGCGAAGGCGATGCTCAGGTGTAAGAGCAGGGTCGCGCAGAGCCAAAGGACAAGACGTGTAAAGCGTGGAACAGACATGGTGATTCACAACCGGTGGCATCAACAGGCAAGACCCTAACATGTCACATGGGAGCGGTCAACGTGGCCGCCTCGTGGCCGGGACGGCGATCGGTCGGTCAAAGGCTTTCGTGCGGAAGCTCCGCCCCGTGCATGCGGGTAAACAATTCCCAGTCGAACGGCTTGGGCGATACGGCATGAAGCGGAATCGTTTCGATCCGGTGCGAATCGTGATACGCGACCATGCAGCCGACGATGCTCTCCGGTTGTTCGACGAGACGGCGGACCGTTTCGTAGGCGAGATGCTGCGCGATCATTTTATCTTCCGGTGTCGGCGGGGCTCCCCTGAGGGTATGCCCGAGAATCGTGGCCTTTGTGGCCGAGGCCAGCGAGTACTGACCCGAGGACTCCCGGCGTTGCGGCCATGCGGCGATAGTCTGGGCCACATATTCGACCAGCCCATGGACACCCCCTTCCCGATGATGCCGATGAGGGGTCCGCTCTGCCACGACAAAGATGTGACTCTTATTGGGCACGCCCAACGTGTGTTTCAACGTTCCAAGGACAATCTCCTCAATGTAGGCATCGGGGTCGGGATGCTCATTGACGAGGATCCCTTCCGCCCTGGCCTGGTAAGCGCAAGCAAGGGCCAGGTGGCCGGACCCCGCGCCCATCACTTCGACAAAAAAGATGCTGCCCATCGCGGCGCTGGTGGCTTTGAGCGATTCGATAGATTGATTCGCCAGCGCGATAGCCGAGTGAAATCCCAGCGAGGTGGTGCCGGCGATATTGTTATCGATGGTGCCGGGAATGCCGACCACTTGCACACCGTACGTCTCGTGAATGGCCCGTGCGCCGCGCAAGCTGCCGTCGCCTCCCAGGACGACGAGCGCAGAGTCTTCAAGATAGGGCGCGAGGGACCGCATGGCTGCGTGTTGCACCTGCTCGTCTTTGAAATCCTCGAAACGGCTGCTGCCGATGGGGCTGCTGGCATGGCTGCTCATGCCGCGCGTATCTTCCTCAGTGACGGCATCGATCCAGTTGTTGGCCAGGCCGAGGAACCCGTGTCGGACAAAAAAGACATCCAGGCCGAAGCGGTTTCCGGTCACGCGCAATTCTTTCAGGGCCGCCCCGCCGCCTCCAAAATCTCCGCCCGACACCAGGGCGATGAGGCGCTTGATTCGCCCTGGCTTGAGGGTCACGCGCTGACTGCGCTCCCGTTCGACGGTCACCCAGGCCTCACGAGCGACCCGGTCGCTTTCGATCAAGCCCACCGCGGTGGAATAGCCGGACAGTTTGCCGTTCTCCAGGGTGAGCAGCACAACATTGTCCTGCCCTTCTTTGTATTCGCCGAATTCGGAAAAAGCTTCGCGGAACGGGCGCGGATCGAGATAAATCCGGAGGGCGCGCAGGGTGGAACTATGCGTGTACAGACAGAGCACTTCTCCGGGATGGGAGCGGCCCAGCCGGTGCAGGCCGTCGATGACATCGACGTAGAGATCGAAAAATGAATGCCCGCCGGGATAGCTGTAGAACGGATGTTTGATCAGCCGTTTGGCGGTCTTCGCGTCGACGCCGAAGGCCTGGGCCGCCGCCTCGAGCTCCGCCTGCTTTTCCATGCCGGTGACCCAGCCGAAATCCTGCGACTCCAAGGTTGGTTCAACGTGGGGATGCACTGCATCGGCTCCGTCGGGGAGCAAAGCGTTAGTGATGCGTCGGCAGAGTTGTTCGGTGTTCGGGCTGTGACTGATAAGGTGGAGGAAGGTGCGCGGATCGAGATAATTGCGCAATTGCAGATAGCCCAGCTGCTGGCCGACCACACCCACCATGCGGGCCAGCGTGGCGCCGACGGCTTCCGCCCTGGGCACGCCGCGCTCCGCATCCAACACATTCGCCAGCCGCCGGCCCACGCGATGGGTTTTGCTCTCGACTTCGGAGACGCCATGGCGCATCGTGAGGAACAGCGTGCGGTCGCCGAGGTCGCGGGGAAGCAGCCAGAACCGGTCATCGCCCAGATCCAGGACGATACGGCCTTCGGCCAGTTGCGGGGTCAATTGGGTACGCGGCACGATGGCGACAGGGCGGCGATGCGCGGGTTTTTGGGTTGCGCCGATCGGAGCCCGGTACAAGGGCGCGAGTTCTCCTCGTGCGAGCAGCAGGTTCCAGGCGGCGAAGAAGATGAGCGGATCATGTTCGCAGGCGTTGATCAACAGTTCCTGCCGCGCGGCGCGATAGGCCTCGGCGCTGGGCAGGCCCGCCTGCGCATGCTGGATGAATGTTCTGATCCGGTCTGTCGCTGCCTGTGCGCGCTGTAACCTGTGCGTCGTTGGCGGGGGCGGAGGCGGCAACAGGAATCGGCCGCTCGATGAACGTTGCGCGAGGGCTTCTCCATAAGTCAGCAGGCCTTCCATCGTGACAAAGTCCAACTGATCCGATGACTGCTTGTCCGATGCGCTCATGAATGGCCTCGTTGCGGCGGATTCGTAAGAATCTTTTAATGAATCCGGGATCGTTGAATTCTTGAACGCATGCAGATGTTTTTTTGCGGCATGCGAACGGGTTTGTTAGAATGATCCGTTGTCGACAGAACAGGGACGCATCGAGCCTCACCGTTCACATACAAGATGGTGTGCCGGGCCAATCTTGTCAAGACAGAAGAACAACAGCATGCGAAAAGCGAAAATCGTCTGCACCATCGGTCCGGCGAGTGATGGCGCGGGCGTGCTGGAGCAGCTCATACTGGCCGGCATGAATGCCGCGCGATTGAATTTTTCCCATGGCACGCATGCCTCCCATGGTCACGCGATCAAAGGCATTCGCGAGGCGGCCGACCGTCAGGGGGTGGCGGTCGCGATTATTCAGGACCTGCAAGGGCCGCGCATTCGCATCGGAGACATCGACGGAATATTGGAACTCAGCGCCGGTCAACGTGTGCGGTTGCGGACGACGACCCTGCGATCCGGCGGACAGATCGGCGCACGGACCCTGCTGCCTGCCGACAAGGTGCAGGAGATTCCCGTCACCTACCAGGCCCTGACGAGAGACATTCGGCCCGGAGCCAAAATACTGATCGATGACGGACTCGTGGAATTGACGGCGGATCGGATCGTCGATGGCGTGGTGGAATGCACGGTGGTGGCGGGCGGGCGTGTGACGTCTCACAAGGGCATGAATCTGCCTGGCACCGTCGTCAGCGCGCCCACCTTGACCGACAAAGACCGTGAGGATTTGCGATTCGGCGTGGCGCAGGGAGTCGACTATATCGCGCTGTCATTTGTGCGCGGCGCGGCAGATGTCCTCGCCGCCAAGCGATTGATCGCCGACTGCGGCGGAGACGTGCCGGTCATCGCCAAAATCGAACGGCAGGAAGCGGTGACGGATTTGGAGGCCATCCTCGCACATGCGGACGGGGTGATGGTGGCGCGCGGCGATTTGGGTGTCGAATTGGGACCGGAAGCTGTGCCGGTGTTGCAGAAGCGCATAATCGCCACCGCGAATCGCCGTCGGCGGCTGGTCATCACCGCCACGCAAATGTTGGAGTCGATGACGCAACACATGCGGCCCACCAGGGCGGAAGCGTCGGATGTGGCCAACGCCGTTTTCGATGGCACCGACGCCGTCATGCTGTCGGCCGAAACGGCCGTCGGGCAGTATCCGGTTGAAGTGGTGCAGGTGATGGATCGGATTGTGCGGGCGGCGGAGGTTGAAACGGGACCGGGATTCGTGAGGCGGGCGCCGGCGGACAATACCTGTCTGACATTCGAGGAGGCAATCTGTCTGTCGGCTTCCTCGGCTGCGGCAGCGACCGGCGCGAATGCCATTGTGGCCTTCAGCGAGCGGGGAACGACGGCCCGGCTCGTATCGAAACAACGTCCGGCTGCGCCGATCATCGGGTTCACTCCCTTTGAACCGATCCGCCGGCGGATGGCCCTGTATTGGGGCGTGTTGCCTCACACCATGCCGCAGATTCCGACGACCGATGAACGGGTCAACGAGGCGGAGCGCCGGTTGAAGGGGGAAGGACTGGCAAAGGCCGGTGAGCGCATCGTCATTCTGTCCGGGACAAGAATCGGGCAACCGGGCGGGACGAATCTCATGAAATTGCACGAGCTGGGATAGCGGTATGATGTCTCTGCGCCCTGTGATCATCGGGCTGATGATGGGAGGCGTCTGGCTGGCGGCTTGGGCCATCCCCGGATTCGCTCAAACCAATGCGGTGTCGCATTCACCGGCTAAGGTCGTGGAGAAATATTTCGCTCTCGATAATAAGGGCGTGCGGCTCGATGCGAGCTCCTTCGAATCGGTGGCAGGGTATGTCGACTGGAAGGAAGAGCCGGCCTGGGGCAAAGTCATCGTCATCAATGGCTTCACGGTGCCGGATGATTTTCGCCAGTGGGAAATTGTGAACCGGCTGGAGGTGGTGGTGCCCGTGGAATTTCGCGTGTTGGGCGTCATGTATCTGGATACCGCCGGGTTCGTGCCGGAGCTCGGCACGGAGCAGGCGCGTGTCCGGCTCAAGGTGATCAACGGGCGGTGGAAAATCATCGAGCCGATCCTGCCGCCGCACGTCGGTCAGAAACGCATGTTGAACGTGGTGCGACAAGCCATGCTGGACGAAAAAGATGGAACGCGGCAGGCGTCGCTGGCGGCGTTGCAGGCGGAATTGCGAAAGGCAAAAGAATGACGAAGAAGGCTGAGATCGATTTGCTCATCTTCGACCTGGACGGCACGCTCATCGAGTCGAAGTGGGATATCGCCGACAGCGTCAATTTGACGTTGCGCGATCTGGGTGTGCCGGAGCGGTCGCAGGAGGAAATTTTCGGATTCGTCGGCGATGGCGTGAAGAAATTATTGCGGCTGGCGGTCGGGGAGGGCAATCAGGATCTGTTCGACCAAGCGTTGCGCGTCTTTCGCGGTCATTACCTTGAACATTGCCTGGATCGCACTTCGTTCTATCCGGGAATCGACCAGGTCCTCGCGCATTACGCCGCCAAGCCCAAGGCCGTGGCGACCAACAAAGCGATCGAATATACCAATGTGATTCTCAAAGGACTCGGTCATCACCACTTTGCCTATGTGGTGGGCGGCGACAACGGGTTCGGCTTGAAGCCGGAGCCGGGCATGCTGGTGCATGTGATGGAACAACTCGGCGTGCAGAAGGATCGCACGGTGCTCATCGGCGACAGCACCAATGATATCAACGGCGGACACAATGCGGGCATTCGAGTCTGTGCAGTGGGATATGGCATGGGGAATCGTCAGAAGATGGCGGCCTGCCAGCCGGATTGGTTTATTGAACGACCGGAGGAACTGATGGAGCTCTTTATATGATCAGCATCACACGAGCGCGCACAATAGGGTTTGTGATCCTCTCCGGCATGCTTGCGGCGACGGTCCCCGGGTATGCGGAGTCTCCGAGCCTGGCCGACCGGGTCATCGAACATAAGCTGGCCAACGGAATGACGGTCTTGATGGTGGAGCGGCATCAAGCTCCGATCGTCAGCATCAACATGACCTTCGGGGTCGGCGGCGTGAATGAACAGGTCGGGCTGACCGGCCTGGCCCATTTATACGAGCACATGGCCTTTAAAGGTACGCGGATTGTCGGCACGCGAGATTATGAGCGGGAACAGGCCGTGTTGGACGATTTGACCATGGTCGGGAACGAACTCGACCGGCGCGAGCGCGAGGAAGCCGCACGCGCACAGATGGAAGGCAAGCCGCATGTTGCGTCGCAGGAGGTGCAACAGCTGCAGCGGCGGTTCAAGGAGTTACAGGACAAGGCGGGCGAATTCGTGGTGGGCAATGAAATGGCGCTGCTCTATCAACGCCACGGCGGAGTCGGCCTCAATGCTTCGACCGGCAAGGACATCACCAGGTACGTGATCAGCCTGCCCGCCAACCGTTTACCGCTCTGGGCAGCGTTGGAATCCGACCGGATGGCACATCCCGTCTTGCGCGAGTTCTATAAGGAGAGGGGCGTGGTCATGGAAGAGCGGCGCCTCCGGACGGACGACAGTCCCAATGGCCTGCTCTATGAAACCTTTACCTCCACGGCCTTCCAGGCGCATCAGTATGGGGTGCCCACGATCGGTTGGGGCTCCGATATTCTGGCCCTCACGCCGGCTGCGACGGAAGCGTTCTTCAAAACCTACTACGGCCCGAACAACGCGACCGTGGCGATTGTCGGGGACATCAATCCGAAAGAGGTCATTGCTTTGATCGAGCAGACCTTCGGCAAGATTCCGGCCGCGCCTCCGGTCCCGGCCTTGGTGACCGAAGAGCCGCCGCAGCGCGGGGAGCGCCGGGTCGAAATCGAATTTGATGCGGAGCCGGCGCTGGCGATCGGCTACCACAAGCCCACCATCGGCCATCCGGACGATTTTGCATTCGACGTGATCGACGAAGTGCTGACCGAAGGCGTGACCTCGCGTTTGTACAGCACGCTGGTGCGCGACAAGCGGCTGGCAGCCTCCGTGTTGTCGGATACGAATTATCCGGGCGTTCGCGCTCCGAACCTCTTCGTGATCGCGGCGACCCCGTTGGCGCCCCATACCACGGCGGAGGTGGAATCGGCGATTTACGAAGAACTTGAGCGGCTGAAGACCGAACCAATCTCGGCCAAGGAATTCGAGCGGGTCCTCAACGGACTCGATGTGGATCTGGTGCGATCGCTGCGCTCCAACAGCGGCCTAGCCTCGCAGTTGGCGTTTTATCAAACCGTGGCCGGAACCTGGCGTTATGTGCTGAATGCGCGTGACCGGATCGCAGCCGTGACGCCGGCTGATGTGCAGCGGGTGGCCTCCCAATATTTGACCAAGCTGAACCGGACGGTGGGGGTCTTGGTGAAAAAGGCGCCGGATAAAAAAATGGCGGCCGTGGGTGAGGTGGCTCGATGAGGCGCGTCGTTCGTGAAGCGTATCTTGTGAAGCGTGAAGCGGAGAGAGGAATCGTCATGAGGAAAGCGGTGCGACGGATGTCGTATTTTGCCATGGTGCTCATGCTCCTGTTGCAAGCGACGGTGGGATTGGCGGCGGACCTGACGTCGAACGATCCTCGCACGATGCGATTTCCGACGGTGGAGTTCAATCCGCCGGATGCGGAGCGCCTCGTGCTCGAAAACGGCATGGTGGTGTATCTGCTGGAAGATCACGAGTTGCCGCTGGTGACGATCAATGCCACGCTCAGGGCCGGCAGTTGGCTGGATCCGGCGGACAAGGTTGGCCTGGCGGGGATGACCGGGGCATCAATGCGTACCGGTGGTTCGGCGGCGATGTCGCCCGACGAGGTCGATGAAGAACTCGAACAGTTGGCGGCGACCGTGTCCATCGGTTTTGGCAAAGAGTCCGGGTCCGCCTCCCTCGATGTGCTCAAGAAAGACCTGAAGCGTGGGCTGCAAATCTTTGCTGATCTGCTGCGGTGGCCGGCATTTGAGCAGAGCCGGATCGAATTAGGAAAGCTGCAGGCGCTGGAGGGAATCCGGCGGCGGCAGGACAGTCCCGGTTCTATCGTGGGCCGGGAGTTTGCCAAATTGCTCTATGGTCCGACCCATCCAAGCGCGCGCGAGACATCGGTGCGTTCGATCGAATCGATCACCCGCGAAGACCTGGTGGCGTTTCATCGGCGGACCGTGCATCCCAACGGCATCATCCTCGGTGTGACCGGCGATTTCGAGAAGGCCGGCATGTTGGCCATGTTGCGCGAAGCCTTCGGGGATTGGGCCAAAGGCGCCGTACCCGTTGTCGCGATTCCGGCTGTGGCGGAGTCCGAGTTCAAGAACGGCCTCGTGCGGTTCGTGAATAAAGATACGTCGCAAACGCATTTGCGCGTGGGTCATCTGACGGTCAAGGAAACCCATCCCGATTACGTGGCAGTGGCGATCGCCAACGACATTCTGGGCGGCAGTTCCTTCCGCAGCCGCCTGTTTAACGATGTGCGCACCAAGCGCGGGCTGGCCTATTCCGTCGGCAGCGGGCTGCGGGCCAGTGTGTATGACGAAGGTGTGTGGCTGATGCGCGCGGAGACCAAACTGTCGTCCACGCAGGAGGTGGTGAATCGCTTCGTGGCGAATATGGAGCGCATGCGCAATGAGCCGGTGACGGATGCTGAGCTGGAGGAAGCCAAAGAAGCCTACGTGAATTCGTTTGTCTTCTCGTTCACCAGCGCGTCCAGCATTGTCGCGCGTCTGATGGATCTCGAATATGACGGCTTGCCGAAAGATTGGCTGCAGCAGATCCGTGACAAGGTGGTGAAGCTCACCAAGGAGGATATCCAGCGGGCGGCGAAAGCGCATTTTAATCCCGAGCGCTTGCGGATTCTCGCGGTCGGGTCGGGGGACGCCTTGTCGAAAGTGTTGGCCGGTTTCGGCGACGTGAAGGAGATTACACTGGTTCCTGAGAGCTGACAGCTTTTTCCCATAGAGAGAGACGCATGCTTCTTGAAGACGAACTGGGCGATATTCTGAAAAAGGCCCGCACGGGGCAGCAGCGGTCTGTGGCCGATGTCGCGCGTGGGAGCGGTTTGCCGGAGGCCGAGGTGGCCGGGCTGGAGCGCGGCCAGGCCCCGCAAGGTCGGGATCAGGTGCAGGCCGTGGCCCGTGCGCTTGGGCTGAGGGAGGACCCGCTCGCACAGGTGGTAGGGGGTTGGACCCCTCAGCCGCTCCCAACGTCAACGGCTCATGTTGAAACCGTGCTGGGCTCAATCGGCGGTTACGAAGTGAAGGGTTATATTGTCCATGATCGCGGGGAAGCCATCGTGATTGACACCGCCTACAATGCAAGCGCGATATTGGATCTTCTTGCTACACGGAAACTTCGCTTGCGGGCGATTTGCCTGACGCATGGCCATTCCGACCATGCCGAGGGAATTGAAGCGATTCTGAAGGCCAGTCCGGTGCCGATCTATCTCGGCCCTGACGATCTCGATCTTCTCAACTGGCGTCCTTCGCAGGAGGTGCTGCACGTGCCGCAGCAGGCCGGGACATTGCAAGTCGGCGGACTGACGCTGCGTTTCATGCCGACTCCCGGCCATACTCCGGGCGGGGTCTGCTACCGGATTGACGAAGCCGGCCACCCGATCTGTTTTGTGGGAGATACGCTGTTTGCCGGATCGATCGGTCGCTCCAATCCGGCGGGACTGTACCAGACGCATCTCGATTCCGTCCGCGGGCGAGTGTTGGCCCTTTCTCCTGATACGCGCCTTTTCCCGGGCCACGGCCCAGCCACGACGGTTCACGAAGAACTTCTTCATAATCCGTTCGCGACGTAAAGCCAGAGGCCTGTGATGAACCCCGACGAGTCGGATCGGAACCGGTTTTCGGGTGAACGGATTTCTTCCTCGTTCGAGGACAGCGAGGAAGACGAATGGGTTGAAGAGGAGCGCCCGGGTTTTTCCACGCTTGTACTCCCCGGACTCCTGTTTCTTCTCACCGTATTTACCGTGTTATGGGCCGGAGCCTACCAAACCAACACTAATCCCCTGGTCGGTCCCTGGAACTTCCTTGTCGACGATCCCGGCTCGTTATGGAGGGGGATTCCCTTTGCGGCGACCCTGCTGGGTATCCTCGTCACCCATGAACTGGGCCACTATGTGTTGTCGCGCCTGCACGGGGTGCCGACCTCGTTGCCGCTGTTCGTGCCGGGACTGCCGCATTTTGTCGGCACCTTCGGGGCCATCATTCGCATGCGCGCGCCGCTGACCGACCGGCGGGCGCTGTTCGATATCGGGGTCGCCGGGCCGATCGCGGGTTTTGTGGTCGCGGTGATTGCCCTTGTGATCGGGCTCCGGCTGTCGACGGTCGTGCCGATTCAAGGCAATTACGGCATGCACCTGGGCGAACCATTATTGCTTCAATTCGCCTCGTGGGTCGTGATCGGCCCGCTGTCGCCGACTGCAGACGTGATCCTCCATCCGGTCGGATTCGCCGCCTGGTTCGGACTTTTCATTACGTCCCTCAATCTGCTGCCGATCGGCCAGCTCGATGGCGGGCATGTCGCTTACGCTTTGTTGGGAGAGCGGCAGCGCAGTGTTGCGGTCGCCCTGGTTCCCATCCTCATGGTGTTCGGGTGGCTGGGGTGGAAAGGATGGTTTTTGTGGGTGGGGTTGGCCGGCCTGATGGGCCTGGCCCATCCGCCGGTGCGGAATCCCGGTCGCGAATTAGGGGCCACCCGCGTGATGATCGGGTGGATCGCCCTGCTCATTTTTGTAGTGACCTTCTCCTGGGAACCGTTCGTTTTGCGCTGAGTGATGCACTGTCCGAAATGTGGATGGGAACAGGACGACGGGAAAGCAGACTGCGCCCGTTGCGGCATTATCTTCGCCAAGATGCAGCGGGCGTCACGTCCGGCTGTGACGCCGAGTCAGCCGATTCACGAATCAACTGGGTCGCATGTCATTAAGAACTGGCTCCTCATCACGGAGGAAGCGGTCAATCCATTCTATTTCGCCGGACGCGTGCTGGTGTTCGTGTTACTGGTGTGGTGGGGCTGGCGATTCATCACGACCCCGCTCGAGACCAATTATACGGGCGAGTCCTTCCTGCACCTGATCAATTTGCCGTTCCATGAAGCGGGCCATCTGTTGTTCATGCCCTTCGGGCGATTCATGACCATCCTCGGTGGCAGCCTCGGGCAGATCCTCATGCCGCTGGTCTGTCTAGTCACGTTTCTCGTCAAGACGCGCGATCCGTTCGGCGGCTCGGTCGCGCTCTGGTGGACGGCCGAAAACTTCATGGATGTCGCGCCCTATATCAACGATGCCCGCGCGATGGATCTCATCCTGCTCGGCGGGTTCACCGGCAAAGAAGTCGATGCACACGACTGGAATAATCTCCTGGGCATGCTGGGTTGGCTGCCGTATGACCATCGTCTGGCGAAGCTGGCCTATGGCATCGGCACGGCGCTAATGCTGCTGGCTTTATTGTGGGGTGCGATGCTTCTGAAGCGGCAATACCGGCGGCTGGACTGGTAGCGCGTTCTACTTCCCCACTCTCATCCTTGAAAAGCTTTCTAGCATGGTGCACACTGCGCCCATGCGAATCATGCGGCGCTGCTGTCATGCCTCTACCGTTCTGTTCTCCCTGTGGGCCTTAACGGCGCCCGGCCATGTCTCGGCAGAGGAGAGTGCCGTGCGGTTTGTGCTGGTCTTGGGCGGGGAGGCGGTGAAGGATTCTGTCAGCGGCTTGGTCTGGGAGCGGGAACCTGATTATGTCTTCGATGTGTGGGACCGCTCCGTCGCCCGATGCGCCACGAAAATTGTCGGCGGGAAGCAGGGCTGGCGCGCGCCGAGCATCGACGAAATCAAGACGCTGGTCGATCCGGATCAGCAGGATCCCTCGCTCCCCGCGGGGCATCCTTTTCGCAACATCAAGTCCGGCATCTACTGGACGGCCACGCCCCATCCCAAAGACGATATCGTCGCCTGGCAGCAAAGTTTCTTCTCCGGTCAGGCTGTGACCGATCAGAAGTCGGGCACGCGGCGTTTGTGGTGCGTGCTGGGCGAATGAGTGCCGTGATTGGTAGGATCCGTTCCGCAATCTTGGGGTGCGTCCTCCTATTTGGAGCGATGCCAGTCCATCTTTCTGCTCAGGCGCAGACCTCCACCATACCGCTGCCCGCTGCGACCAGTACGTTCGACAGCCCTAGAGCCACTTCCGAGGACCCCTACAAAGACTGGCATTACAGCGCGTACCTCGACGTCGGCTACGTGCTCAATTTCAATTTCCCAGAAAATCATCTCTGGAGGAATCGTGCCACGGCGGCACGGCACAATGAATTCGCGCCCAATATGGCCCTGGCCTATGTTCGGAAAGACACGACCGAATCATCGCGTTGGGGCATGGAGCTTGGCGTGCAAGGCGGCTACGACTCCGAACGCTTTGCGTTTTTGCAGGGCGAGCGCGAGGTGAGCGGGGCGGATGCACTCCGGCACATCCACCGCGCGAATGTGTCATATCTGGCCCCGGTCGGGAAGGGCCTTACGATTACGGCCGGGCTATTCAACAGTCTCATCGGTTATGAATCCTTGTACGCGAAGGACAATGCGAACTACACCCGCTCGTGGATTGCCGACAACACGCCCTATATGATGTTCGGCGTACATGCCAAGTATCCTGTCAGCGACAGTTTGACGGTCACGGGATTTGTCGTGAACGGCTATTATCATCTGTCGCATCCCAACGACCAACCGAGTTATGGCGGCCAGTGGGCTTATAAGGCCACGCCCCGCCTGACGCTGACTCAGACAGTCTATGGTGGTCCCGACCAGACCAACATGGCGCTGCAGTTCTGGCGGTTTTATGCGAACCATATCGTCGAATGGAAAGGGGACGACCTGACGATTGCGGCTTCGTACGATATCGGAACTGAGAATATCGCTGATCGGCCCCGACACCCACGCGCATTCGTAACTGGTGGGAACATCGTAGCGCGCTGGCATGTCGCTGGTCCTTGGGCTCTCGCGGTCAGGCCGGAGTTCTATTGGGATCGGAACGGTCGCTGGACAGGCTCGGAACAATTCGTGAAGGCCATGACATCCACGATTGAATACAGGATTCCCTACAAAGGGACGAACACCACCGTGCGGCTTGAGCATCGATGGGATGAATCGACCGGAGCAGGAGGCGGATTCTTCCGGCGCGGAGAGATTCAGCCGGGCGCGCTCAGTCTCACGCCGAATCAACATCTCGTGCTGCTGGGAATCCTATGGACGTTCGATAGCCCGTGATCGGGACGCTGAAAATGGCTTCGGACTTCGTTCTCGGCTCACTCGTGACTCCGACATACTGCAGAGAGTACGCCTCAGTCCCTCGCTCCCTGCGGCCTCGCGCGGAAGCCGTTTTGAACCCTCGCGTAGGCGGTCAATTGGAAAGGCGTTGCTTTTCCCTCAAGAGCCGCAGCATATCCGCCAGTTCTTTTCCGAACCGTTCCATCGCCACATCCTTGGCCTCCGCAACGGCGGCCTTGTCTTCGAGTGACGGCGCGGGCCCGATGAGCGTTGTTTCGCCATCCGCTGTTTGCGTCCCATATAGATACCCGGTCCGGACATCCCACAGCGTGCCTTCTACCATGAACAGCGCGTGACTTTCAGTGCCGTGCGCGAAGTAGGCGCCGATCCCGGTGGCATACCACCAGGCATGGCCATTGTTGTAGCGCTCGACGGCGGAGGCTCCGTCGATGACCAGGACCGCGTCGGCATTGTAGCGGGCGGCGGCAAGTCGTATGTCGCGAAAGCTGCTGCCCTGTACCGTGGAATTGGCGAGCAAGAAGCTCTGTTGAAGAATGCCTTCCTCCGTCACCGGGGCGAGTGCCCGCCGCACCCGGTCGGCATCCGCGCTCGCCCAGTCCACGCGTTGCAGCGCGGGCCGGCTCGGGAAATCCTCGTGTTTGAAGTAGATGGCCAGGCGATAGGGCGCGGGCAGGGTGGCTTGGAGCGTCATGGTGTCCGCGATATCACGTTCGGTGACCACGTCCGGATGGTCATGAAAAGATTCCTGCAGGATGTGGCGGTTGAGTCCGCGACTGCCACTGCAGCCGACGACAATCATCAATAGGATGAGCGCCAGAAAAATGGGATGCGCGACCGTTCTCATGCGGCTCCTGTGTTAGGGGGAAGCTGAAGGCTGGGTCACGCCTGTGCGCGAGAGGTCTTCGAGCGCGAGCATCAGCGCGTGAGTACCGGAGCGGCCATGGCCGAGTGCCTGCACCTTCTCGTACAGTTGATGCGCGAGAGTCAGCCCCGGCAAGGTGAGCTGCCGCCGTCGTGCCTCTTCCAGCGCAATGCCCATATCTTTGATGAAATGCTCGACGAAAAATCCGGGGTCGAAATTGCGGGCCAGAATCCGTGGCGCCAGGTTGTCCAGTGTCCAGCAGGCGGCGGCGCCGCCCCGGATGGAATCCAACATTCGGTCCAATTGTAATCCGGCTCTGGCGCCGTAGAGCAGGCTCTCGCAGACGCCGATCATCGTGCCGGCGATGACAATTTGATTGCAGAGCTTGGCATGTTGTCCTGCGCCTGAATCGCCCTGGTGAACGATCTTTTTACCCAGGCCTTCCAGCAGCGGCATGATCGATTGGACGGCGGTTGTCTTGCCCCCGACCATGATGGAGAGGGTGGCGTTGCGCGCCCCGACATCGCCTCCGGAGACCGGTGCGTCCACCGCAAAGGCCTCGCGTGATTCGGCGGCCTGCGCGATCTCCTGTGCCAGCGACGGTTCGGTGGTGGTCATATCGACCAGCACCATGCCCGCGCCTGTGCCAGCCAGCACACCATGCTCACCGAAGTACACATCGCGCACATCCTGAGGGAACCCCACCATGGTGATGACGATGTCTGTCTGCTCGGCCACTGCGCGAGGAGAATCGGCCCAGGTTGCCCCCTTGGCAAGAATCGCCGAGGCTTTGCTCCGGTTCCGCGTGTAGAGCGTGAGGCGATAGTGTGCGGCCTGGAGATGCTGACACATGGATGCGCCCATCACGCCGGTGCCGACCCAGCCGACGCGTGTGTCCGAGGGAGTGGCGAGGCGGGGAGTCTGTTCAGGGAGGCGATGGGTCATCGTCTATTCCGCCAGGGGAGTGATCCGGTTCGCAATCGCTTGCACGATGCCTTCTTGGTCCATCGCGATTTTGGCGCCTTTGAAGCTCAAGGCATAGCCTCCATGGCTGGGAGCCTGGACTGTGGCATCCACCGCGACGCGCGCCCCGTCTTCCACGTCCGGGTCCTTCACCATCGGTACGCCACAGAGCCCCGGGACGGCGACAGCTAGGGTGGCCGTGTCATCTTCGAGGTTAAAAAGATAGCCGCCGTAACAGGTCGAGCCGGCCGGGATCTCGTAGGGATCGAGCGGCTGGACGTTGCGTACGGTGCCCCGCAGCGTGATTTGCCGCAAATGAAACAGCGCAGGATCGGCGAGCACCTCTTGCACGGTCAGGGCCTCTTGCGCCGAAACCAGGCCGACGCCGGCAAGGAGCAGCGTCAGGCAGACGAGGAGCGCCGCACCAAGGCGCCGCGCATGGGGGAATGTTTCATTAGGCATCAGTTTTTATTCTACATTCTTTGTCTCGATCATCGCCAACATAGGTTTTCACGGCGCGAGTGGATATAATCGCCGGCGACCCGAGCTGACTCGAGAGTGTTGGAAGGTGAGTGAAGAAACCGTCTGCGGGAAGTCGGAGGTCCCATTAAACGGCGGGAAGGAGCGACGATGAGCGACGTGCAACGGCAAATCGAGACGTACATCAAGGATGTTCGTCCGCAGTATGAGGATATGCTCGGGCAGGCGGTAGAGATTCCGTCCATCAGTATGGATCCTCAGCATGCGCCGGATGTGCGGCGCATGGCTGAGCTGGCGACACAATATCTCCGTGCCGCTGGCGCGGAGGCTCACATTGTCGAGACCCCAGGGTATCCGGTCGTCTCAGGTGGATGGACGGTTGATCCGAGCTATCCGACCGTCACCGTCTATAATCACATGGATGTGCAGCCGGCTCAGGAGCCGGAATGGAAACAAGCGCCATTCGCCTTTCAGAACGATCAGGGTATGTATCGCGGACGCGGGGCAACGGACGACAAGGGTCCGGCCCTCGCGGCCCTCTTCGGCGCGCGTTATGCGATCGAGCAGGGGGTGTCGATCAATGTGCGCTTTCTCTGGGAGTTGGAAGAGGAAAACGGGAGTCCCAGTTTTGCCGCGGCGATCAAGAACCGAACGGCGATTCCGCGTCCGGATTCGGTAGTCATTTCTGACACGATCTGGCTGTCGAAGAATCAACCGGCTATGCCGTACGGGTTGCGAGGGTTGCTCGGCGCGCGGCTTGTACTGCGAACCGGAACCAAGGATGCCCATTCCGGCGTGACCGGCGGGGCGGCGCGTAACCCGCTGGCCGAGTTGATGGACATGGTTCATGCGTGCGTGGATGCAAAGACTGGTAAGGTGAAGATTCCTGGCTTCTATGAAGATGTGGTCGAGCCGACCAAGGCGGAGATCAAGAGTTTCCTGCAGTCGGGTTTTCATGTGAATCGCTTCAAGCAAGCCTATGGATTCACGTCGCTCCGCACGCAGGATCCGGCCGAGGTCATGCGCCGCATTTGGGCCGCTCCGACCTTTGAAGTGCATGGCCTGGTCGGCGGGTATCAGGGGCCCGGCGTGAAAACAGTGGTCCCGGGTCATGGAGAGATGAAGGTGAGCATGCGGCTGGTGCCGAACCAGACTCCGGAAAAAGCATTCGCCCTGCTCAAGCAGCACGTCGCGAAACTCAACCCGGATGTAAAGGTCGAACGGGAGGGCATGTTGCAGCCCTTCCGCGGCGTCTTCGACGGCCCCTATGTCGAGGCCGTGAAGCGTGCCGTTAAGGCGGGGTTCGACAAGGAGCCGGCATTCATCCGCGAAGGCGGCTCGATCGGCGCCGTGGTGACGATGCAGAAGGCCTGGAAAGTTCCGATTCTGTTTATGGGCCTCAGCCTGCCCGAGCATGGCTACCATGCGCCGAACGAATATTTCGACTGGGGCCAGGCCTCAGGCGGTATGAAGGCGTTTGTGCATTATTTGACAGAGCTGGCGAAGATGGGGAAGAGATAGGCGTGGATCGAGCCGAGTCGATGGATGCGGTTAGAGGACTTGTGTGCCGATGGCGATCACGCGGCCGGCCAACTTGCGGGAGGCTCGGGTCTTGATGACGACGAAGGTCGTGCCGGCGTAAGTGAGGTCGTTCGTCAGGGTGCGCATGAGTTTTTTTTCGTTCCACAGGACCCCTTTGGTCGTGACGGTCAATACAAAGACTGGTTGCGACGGGAGGTGGGTCACCTGTTTTTGAGCGATCCAGGCATATTTGACCTTCGGGACGGACTGGAGTTGCAGGCGCAGGGCTTGAAGCGCCTCGTTGCAGAGCGTCGACGGGATAAGCGGATCGTTTGCCGCCACCGAGCTGCGCTCCTGGCGCGCGACTGCTTCTTGGTCCAGCTGACGTTCGCCTCGTAACCGCCATCGTTCTGCCAGCGCCTTGTCCCCACGGCGGAGCGCATATCCATAGGCCAATTCACAAGCAGGAAGGTTCAATTCAAACTGGTTGGTGGCTCGGTTCAAGTGCTGGAGCCCTGCCTCGTCTTCGCGCTGGACAAGGATTTTTCCGATGGCTAGGTCGGCCGCCAGATCGTCGGGGTATGTCTGCTGATAAGTACGATAGAGCGGAAGTGGGTCAGTCGATTCCTCGTACTGCTCAGTGAGGCTGGCCAGACTCCAAAGGTCCTTCTGAGAGAGGTGCTCCGGTGGTTGCCGGCGAAGCTCCGTCAGCCGCTGTCGTGATTCGCGAGCCTCTTCACACCGCTGCTTCCATGCCTCGCGATTTTCTTCAATCCACTGGGCATCAAACTCGCGAAGGATCTTCTCGACTTGTTCCCCCAGCCATTTCTGCGCGGCCGTGATCTTGGGGACGGCAGGATCAGGAGGAGCGGCCTTCAGTGCAGCCAGTCGGTCTCCTAGCGACGGATGGGTATCGGCGTACCCTGTCTCCACCGCCACCGCTTTGCCGACGATCTCCTGCCAGCGGGCGTTGTCGATCGTTTGCTGCTGGATAAACTGAGCCAGCCCAGAGACTGGATGGGGCGGAGGCGACGGGGTGTCCTTGGCGCAGTCCACCAAGGGGGCCCAGTACTCTTTGTCGATGATGACATGTCGGACATCAAGACTGACCAGCGCCGACGCGGAAATGCGAGGGGAAGTAAGCTTGGCTGAGATCGCATCGGCCTCATACTCGTTGGCGCGTGCCAAGGCAAAGGAATACGCATGAAAATAGGGTGCATACCAGTCAAAGAATTTCGCCAAGATCTTGCCACCCCAATGATCCGCTTGATCGAAGGCGTCCATCACGCGATACCAGGCAATCCGCACGCGATAGATCCAGCCGCGAAAACGACTGTGATTCCCAGAGAGGTGTCCAAGTTCATGGGCGATCACGGCGCGCGCTTGTTCCGGAGAAAGGGCGAGCAAGAGCGGAAGACCGAGAATCAAGGTGTTTTGATACCACCCGAATACACTGAGGCGCGGGGTTTGAACGATGGCGGCATTCAGTTCATTGGTCAGTAAGATGCGATGAATTCTAGGTGTGCGAAGTGATTTTCGAAGCCACTCCACTTCTACGAACAGCTGCGGACCGTGGTCTCGCCTCAACTGATACCCGACTGGGCCTTCCAGTCGAACGCAGAGAGCCCGTGCGATCACATAGGCCACTATGAAAAAGCCGAAGAGCAGTTTGCCTTTGATGAGAATCCACCAGGCATGGCCTTTGGTGGCCGCCCAGAGCAGTGCGGCTCCGATGCCGAAGAGCGAAATGGCCATGCTAAAGAGCACGACATACCCAAGTATCGCGAGCAGGGCGAGTTTGGCCTGATACCAGCGTGGGTTAGCCGTCAGGTGCTGCTCCGCGCGTCGTACCAGGTCTTCAAGTTGTCTGCGGCGTTGGGTGGCAGTCATCCCCTGATGCTCAAGTGACTGTACGAAGTCTAGCATCACCCGAAATGTGCGGATAAGGTACTGAAAATACGGCACTATTGTGATGGATCAGTGTGTAGCGGGCACCGAATATGACTGGCAAAACGCGAGCTTGTTCGAAGCAGTGCTGAACGAAGACGTTATTTCAGCGAGGCCATATCGATCACGAATCGATAGCGCACGTCGCCGCGGACGAGGCGGTCGTAGGCGCGGTTGACTTGTTTGATAGGAATGACTTCCACATCGGCCCAGAACTTGTGTTTGCCGCAGAAGTCGAGCATCTTCTGGGTCTCCTTGATCCCGCCGATCAACGATCCGACCAAGCGGCGTCGGTCCATGATCAAGGGAAAGGCGCCGAGTTGCGCGGGCTTATCAGGGGCCCCGACCAGAATCATGGTGCCATCGGTTTTCAGCAATTCCAAATAGGCATCAGATCATGAGGTGCTGAGACGGTGTCCAGGATGAAGTCGAACTGTTTGGTGAGTTGGGCCAGAGTTTCCGGTTTCGCGGTGGAGTAATAGGCTATGCGCCAGCCGTTTCGCATCGGCCCGTTTCTTCTCGGAGTGGCTCAGGACGGTTGCGTGGGCGCCGAGAGCCTTGCCGATCTTGACGGCCATATGTCCGAGACCTCCCAGCCCAATTACGGCGAGCCGATGTTTTTTGCCTATCCGCCAGTGCCGCAACGGGGAATAGGTGGTGATGCCGGCGCACAAGAGGGGCGCCGCCTCTTCAGTGCGCAATCGTTTGGGGATCCGCACAATATAGCGGTGATCCACGACGATCTGGGTGGAGTAGCCGCCATAGGTGGGCGTGACGCCGTCCCGCTCTTTGCCGTTATAGGTGAAGGCGATATGGCCTTCGCAATATTGTTCCAGGCCTTTCTTGCAGGCAGGGATGTCCGGCATGAATCGACGAAGCAGCCCACCCCCACCATCTGACCGACTTTGAACTGCTTGACTGAGGCGCCTACCTTTTCGACGGTGCCGACGATTTCATGTCCCGGTACCATGGAAAAAAGCGACCCTCCCAATTCGTCCCTCGCTTGATGCACATCCGAATGGCAAATGCCGCAGTAGCGAATGGCGATGCGCACATCCTGCCGACCCACGTCGCGGCGCGAAAAGGTGAACGGTGCGAGCCGTGATTGTGCGGTGAGCGCGGCGTAGCCTTTGACGTCAATCATACAGAGTCCCTGTTCCTTGCGATCCGATCCTGGAAGCTCGCGCGAGCCTTGAGGTTATTGCGCCTGCGCAGGCTGAGGGTGATCCGGTTCGAGTGTGATACCGATGAGGCTCGGGTCCTGTTCCCAGGCACCCGGCGCAATGAGGCCCAGCAGCGGCAGCAGGAAGAAGGCTCCTCCGATGACATCGACGATGCCAACGCTACTGAGTTTACGGCCGGTCATTCTGGACTGGGGCTTATAACCGGCCTTGTGCACTTCGACCGTGAGATCTCCCCGGCGTGGAACCTGGTATTGAAGCGGTGTGGTGCCGGCGAGGGTGCCGTTGATCAGGACATTCGCGCCAGGCGGTTCCGAATTCACCGTCAGCGGTTGCGAACTCCCGCCGAAGATGGAGCAGGCAGTCAGATTCAGGTGACCGGCGATGAGGAGGGCGACTGTGACAAGCCTCCGCGCGCTGCGACCGTGGAATACTTCCGGCATGGGGTCCTTACTCTCAGAAGTGCTGCACCATGGTTACCACAGCGTTCCGCGGTTGACAAGGTATGGAGGGCGGACACGATCGCATGAACGAGATCGGCGAACCGACCGGACGGCGGAGGCCTGTCCACTTCCGCCGTCCAATCTGTGGCCGTTCAGGAGGGGCTAGGGCGCTGTCGCCAGGATGGGCGCGAACATCGGATCGGCGTCGAGCACGGCTTTGAGCAGATCCGAGTGCAGAAAGTAGCGCCAGGCCTCGTCCGTTTTGCCCGGCACTTCATCGAACCAGCGTTTGGCTTCGGTGAGGTGATGGAGCATTTTCGCCTTATCCCCGTAGTTCGGTAAAAAGATCATGCTGTAAGCCATGGCATATTCTGCGAGAAACTTATCCAGGGGAAGCTCGGCCTGCGCCAGCGATGCTTCGGCGTCGGCATAGGCTCGCGGGGTTTCTGTGTCATGCAGAATGCGGTTCCAGGACACTTTGTTGATGCGAGACCAGGCCAGCTGGAGCAGCGCCTCAGCCTTGGGCGTTCTCCGGTGTTCGGGAATATCTTTGACCAGAGCTTCAAAGGTTTCGACCATCGGAATCTGATCGTTATTCCACCGGTAGGCGACTCCGAGCCGAAACCGGTTGTCGAGCTGTTCTGGTCTGATTGCGGCTAAGGTTTGGAGGGCCGGAATCAGGCGATAAAGAAAGTCTGCCGGCGTGGGTTGGGAAAGGCCGCCCATTTCCATGCCGTTGGAAAGATCCATGCGGGCCCCTTGCGCATAGATGTTCCAATAAAACTCATCCAGCACAATGCCGAGGGCCGGGTCTTTGACCGGCACTTGATGGCTGTTCCTCGCTTCACGCAAGAGCACGCTGTACAGGTGGCGAGTCAACACTGTGAGGGCGTCAGGCTGTTTTGGATCGATGATCAAAACACGGTTGAGCAGAGCAACCCGATCGCGCAGATCGGGGAAGCTGGCGGCCCGTGCCGCCGCGGCGGTCAGGACGCCCGGTTGGTCGTCTGGTCCCCACCAGGCTAAGGATTCCAGCAGGGCACGGCTGACTTCGGTCGTGAACGGAATTTTATCCGCCAGCATGCCGGGAGCTTCCGGCTGCGAGGCGACAGGTAGATTGAACACCGCCGAATCTCCCGGGAATCCATATTGCTTCAACCCCGTGAAGACAACCCACTGCGTGGTGACGGATTTTAACGCCTTCCGCGGACGCTTGATCGTATTGGTCCATTTCACATTGCCGGCTGCGTAGGTCACGGGCGACGTGAGCGGATCCTGATACTGCACGGACAGCTGAACTAAAGTTGTTGGAGCGGCAAGGACCTTGCCTGTGCGTGCAAGCTTGAACGACCCGGAGGGAATGGTGCGGCTGTTGATGGCCGTCACATGCAGACCGCTGCCAGGGGGCGAGATGCCCACCGCGTCCGCCACGAAGGCAGAGGCGGGAGCTCTCGGGAGATCGTCGCCGAAGAAGACCAGCGGACCGGCGCTCGGCCAGATGACATCCATGGCGATGTCCGAACGTTTCAACATCGGCGCATAGGCATCGGCCAACGTCTGCCAGCAGGCATCGTAAGAAGGATCATTGGCCGGCGCGAACTGTTTCACCTTCGTCTGGGAAGCGGCGATGTAACGGTATTGACAGGCAAAGTCCAATTGCCCCGCGGTCACGCGATCGCCCTGCGAAAGGGCTTCCGCATATCGGATGGCGGTCTGTACGGCCGGGGTGGCTTTAGGAACGCCGGTCTTGCCATGTCCCTTTCCGCCGGTGGCCGGCGCGGACTCGGCGGTGCCGGTCCAGGTACCGAGTGCGAGCGCTAAGGCAAGAAAGGTAAGGATGGCGATGGTCTGTCGTCGATGGAACAGGTTCCCGCGAATCATGCGAACGACCTCCGGTGACGATAAAAGAAGGTCACTCTATCATGCGGCTCTTTTCAGACGAAAGAGGTTCGACCTGTGAGGGAGGAGTTTGCGAGGCCGGGGAATGAGCGGCCGGGGAACGGGAAAATTGAATCAACGAGCGAATGTATTGGAGCACGGCTTGCTGATCTTCGGCCGGTAATGTGTCCTTCCAAGCCGGCATGGCAGTGCGGGGTTTGCCTTGCGCGATCGTGCGCAGCAGTTCGTGATCTGTCTTGGCGGACGTGGCTGCGGAAATGAGATTTCCCGGTCGCGGCGACAGAAAAGGGGCCTTGGGGCCATCGCCCTCGCCGATTGTCCCATGGCACTCCATGCAGTGTTCGCGATAGACGGTGTGTCCTCGATCGAGTCCGTCGGAGGCTTGGGCGAGCAAGACCCCAATGCCGCCGCAGGTCAAGAGGAGGGTGAGAACCAAGCCTTCGGAACGTAGCCGACTGCGCCGCCCGGTTGAACCGATCTCCGTACGGACCGGAAGCCTAGGCCTATTGGCTTCTGTCGATTCAGTCACCGCGGGAGTAGGCATCGGAGGAATCACGAGCGGTCACGCCGTCGCGGCAGCCTTTAAGATCTGGCGGCGGAGGGTTGCACGATCTTTTTCTGAAAGAGAAGGGGAGGGCCGATGCTGACAGAGGCGAACCGTTTGACGCAGGGAATCAAGAAAGACTTCGCAATTCGGACAATCCCCGAGATGCGCACGGATTTCCTGACAGATTTCACCGGACAGTTCATCGTCCAGGTAGGCGGAGAGACGCTCCAGCACTTTGACACAATTCCGTTTCCGGTGACCCTGGTGAGGGGTGGGCTTGCGGGTGCCTGGATATGTGCGTACGCGATCTGCCATGGCGGTGCTTCTTCTTGACTATACCAAACTATCGGGGCCCGGTGGCAACGTCCTGCTGAAATTCTTCCGCGAGCCCTTTTCCGCTGAGTTCTTTTCTGACAAAGAGCCGGGCCCGGTGCAGCCTGGACTTGATCGCGCGCTCGTTCAGCCCGAGAATGCTCCCGACTTCCTTGGCACTCAAGCCTTCCATATCGCGGAGGACCAAGACCATACGATATTTGCGCGGCAACTTGGCGATGGCGCGGTCTAAAATCTGGCGCAGTTCTTTATTTTCAAGGGCTTCCTGAGGGCTCAGGCCCTCCATCGGTATCTGCAAGGCAAATTCGCCTTCCGTCGTCGGGACGAATTCGGTCAGGGACAACTCCCGCTCAGGCTCGCCTTTCCGCTTACGCCGCATGCGCTGGCAAGCATGGGAGGCGATCGCATAGAGCCAGGTGGAGACTTGCGCATCCCCACGAAAGCGGTCGTATGCGCGATAGGCGTTGAGAAAGGTTTCCTGCACCAGGTCTTTGGCTGCCTCGGCTTCGCCGCAGAGCCGATACGCAAACCGGTACATCACGTCGACATGGTCACGATATAGCTGGTCGAATGGATTGGATGGGGAGGGGGACAGACCGTGCCCGTCTGAAGATTCCGGCTGACTTTTCTTCCGTGATGCCATATGCGGAAGGGAGTCTACGGGCGGTGTTCAGACCCTGTCAAGCGAGGGGGCGCGTCCTTATGGTACCGACAAAACCGTGCTAATTGACGCGACGGACATCGACGAGCTCGCCCTGCTGGCCCAACTCAACCGTGATCGGCGATCCTTCCTTGAGCGCCGAGAGGGAGGCCGGCCGTTGGGTGAGGGGAATAGACTGTGCGCCCTCCGGGCCCTGCATGATGAGCGCGGTTTGCCCGTCCTCATAGGCCAGCGGGCCCGAGAGAAACCGGCGTGACGGGGTCGAGACGCCGTCTTGATAGAGGTCGATGGCCACGTGCCGATCCTGCACCCACACCGACATCTCTTGCCCTACCTTGGCATTCCGCACGCCGGTTTTTCCGCTCACGGTAACAATGCCGAGCGGGGTTTTCAGGAACACATAATTCGATTTCAGTTTTGAGACCGTTCCATTCAACAGCAGATGTACCGACGATGGCGCGCGGGGAATCTGGTTGACCTGGAGGTCGTATTGCACGTCATGCAGGCCGCGAATCGTGCCGGCTCCATCGACTTCCACGGTGAAGGGCTGTTCCTCCGAGCGTCCGGCAATCTTGGCCTGAAACGCGCCGAGCGCGAAAGACCGGTCTCCATCCGGGGTCCAAAATGCCACGGCTTGTTTCTCGGGAGAGGTGAAGTTGGGCATGCCGGTCACATAACGATGAACCAGGTTGTCGGCGCCCCTCTCGCGAACATCGATCACGGTGGTTGTGCCATGGACCCACAGCGTGATCTTTTGCGAGCTCTTGATATCGCGCAGGGTGGTTTTCGAACTGAGCGAGAGCGGTCCGATCGGGGTCTGCAGGAATACGATGCCGGGTTTGGATCTCCAGATGGAACCGGACACTTGCACCGAGGGGGAGACGGGAGCCTGGGCGATGGCCGGGGCCGGATCAGGTTCAACAGCCTCCGCGGCGCTCGGCTCGCCTGGTTCGGCAAGCGGAGGCGGCTCGATCAGTGGTGCGGTTATTTCCGCCCAGGTTAGTGTGGCCGGACAGGCCAGGGAAAGTACGGCACTCAACTGTATTGAGAGGAATAGGAATCGCTGATCGGAATTCACGAAGGTCGCCATAGTGTGCATCAAATTGTTGGGTTCGGAATGGTGTGACGCCAATTGAGCGGGGGCGCAACCTGCCGTCTCTCGGGAGGGGCGGTTCCTGCCGGATCCTGCCTGGCGCACAGCGTCTTCTGTGCGAATAACATGCTGCTCGACATGAGTCAAGTTGAAAGGCCTTCGGAGCATGTATGCAGGCTGCTGAGCGGGCGGGGTGAGCAGTCTGTGCGGAGCCGGAGCCGAACGAACGCTCGACGCTGCCGTCCGCTCGCTATTTTTTGCGGGTCATCAAACGAATGGGCGTGCCTGAAAAATGGTATTCCTTCCGGATTTGGTTCTCCAGAAAACGGAGATAGGCCGGCGTCATATTGTCGGGATGTCCCACGAAGAGCGCAAAGGCAGGGGGGCATGTCGCAACTTGAGTCATAAAGGCCGACTTGCTCGCTTTGGCCGGTTTGCCTTTTCTGACCGGCAATGGATGTTCTTCCAGCAGTCCCTGGAAAAACTGATTCAGCGCGCCGGTGGGAACCCGTTTGCAAAAGGAGAAATACACTTGATCGATCAATGCGAACAGGCCGCGCAAGAAATCCTGCTCCAGCGCCGAAATGAAGAGGACCGGCGCCCAGGCGAGGAAGGGAAAGCGGCGTTCGAGGTCGAGTTTGTAGGCCTCTCGTGCGCCCACGTCGTCCGCCTTAAGATCCCATTTATTCACGACGAGGATACAAGCCCGTCCCTGCTTGAGGACGAGGCCCGCAATCTTGGTGTCTTGCTCGGTCACGCCTTCCTCGGCATCGAGCAGCAGCACGGCAATATCTGAACGGCCGATCGCGCGGAGCGAGCGAGCCACGCTATACCCCTCGATGCCGCGCTCGACGCGGCCCCGGCGGCGGATACCGGCCGTGTCGGTCAGCACATATTGCCGGTCTTTGAAGGTCGCAATGGAGTCCACCGGATCGCGGGTCGTTCCGGGCACGTTGCTGACGACGACGCGCGCTTCGCCCAGGACCGAGTTGACCAAGGTGGATTTTCCGACGTTCGGACGACCGACGATGGCGATGCGAGGGATTTCGGTCGTAGTCTCCTCTCCAGGAGGTTCGACCATGTGGGAAAACAGGTCGTCGAGCAATTCGGCGACGCCTATACCATGTTCGGCGGACAGGGGATACAGTTGCTCCTGGCCCAGGCGATAGAAGTCGGCGATGAGCGGATCGGCCTTCGGCGTATCGATCTTATTGATCACGTAAAACACTGGTTTGTCCGAGCCGCGCAAGGTCGCCACGACCTCTTCATCGGGCGGGGTCAGCCCTGCCCGGGCGTCGAGGACCAGGACGAGAATATCGGCTTCCGCGATGGCGAGTTGGGATTGCTGCTTGATCAAGGACAACATGCCTTCATGGGCCGTCGGGTCGAGCCCGCCGGTGTCGACCAGGCGGAAATGGCGGTTGCGATAACTCGTGTCGGCGTAATTGCGATCTCTGGTCACGCCCGGCACATCGTCCACGATGGCGGCGCGCGTGCCGAGAATGCGATTGAAGAGGGTCGATTTGCCGACATTGGGCCGCCCGATCAGGGCGATAATGGGCAGGCGACCGCCTTCAAGGGTGAAGAGCGGGGTCACGGGACCACGAGCGGTTTTTGTGCGAGACATGGTGCGCGACGGTAGCATAGAGATTTCATTGAACACAATGACTCGTCTTGTCCCGCCGGTCTCCGGTATACTGCCCCGATGCCACAGAACCCCTCAAAAACAACCACGCAGGCCGTCGATTGGACGAGGATCGACGATGTACTGCTCGACATGGACGGCACGTTGCTGGACCGCCATTTCGACAACTTTTTTTTCGAAGAAGAGCTGCCGCGACGTTATGCGGTGAAACATGCGCTGGCCTTCGAGGAGGCCCGGGACCGACTGATGACCATGTATCGCTCTGTGGAGGGAGAACTCGCCTGGACGGACTTGCACTATTGGACGGAGCGGGTCGAGATCGATGTGGTCGCGATGCATCGCGAACTCGACCACATGATCGGGTTTCTTCCCGATGCCGAAGCGTTTCTGTTGTCGTTGCGACGGCTGGGAAAGCGTGTGACGATTCTCACGAACGCGCATCGTGCCGGCGTTGAGGTCAAAACCGCCAAGACGGGCCTGGACCGGCAGGTCGATCGCATCGTAGACGCGTTTGAGGTGGGCTGGCTCAAAATGCGCTCGGAATATTGGCCGACCTGCCGCGAGCTGGTCGGATTCGATCCGTCGCGGGCCCTCTACATCGACGACGACGAGCAATGCCTGGCAGCAGCCGAACAGTTCGGGATCGGCCGGATCTTTCATCGTTCCAAGTCGAGCTCTCAAGCCTCGGCGGTTCCCTCCGCACGTTTCCCATCCATTGAAAGTTTCCAGTCGATTTTGCCCGGGTAACCGAACGACCCAAATCCCTCGGTCTTTTCAACCAATCGGGTGTTATTTGATGGGATCGAGCAATTCGCGCAGTTTCTGGGCGAGCTCAGTGGGTAAAAACGGCTTCTGAATGAAGCCGGTTCCCGGTTCCGCGAGGAACGTCGGCAGCACACTTCCTTCTGCATACCCCGACATAAACAGCACCCGAAGGTCAGGCCATTGTTGGCGCAACCGTTCGGCCAGGGCCGGGCCCGTCATCTGCGGCATCACCACGTCGGTGAGCAGAATATGAATGGGAGTTTTGGCGGCGGCGATGAGGCGGAGCGCCTCCTGCCCGCTGGACGCTTCCAGCAGGGTGTACCCGTAATCCGAGAGGGCATGGGTAAGCAGGAGTCGGACAGCCTGCTGGTCTTCGACCAACAGGATGGTTTCGTGACCACAGTGGGGCCGCGAGGGGGTGGGCGGCGCGGTAGCGAGGGGCGGAGCCTGGGCTAACGGAAAGTAGATGTCGAAGGTGGCTCCTTCGCCGGAGATGCTGTCGGCAAAGATAAAGCCCTGACTTTGTTTCACGATTCCGTAAACCGTGGCCAATCCGAGGCCCGTTCCCTTGCCCTCTTCCTTCGTCGTGAAAAAGGGTTCGAAAATATGCGACAGCGTGGTGCGATCCATCCCCTGTCCGGAATCTCGGATCGACAGATGCGCATAGTTTCCCGTGATCATCGCGGGATGGGGCACGGGCGTGTCTGCGGTGATGGTCAGGGTTCGCGTCGCCATGGTCAGCGTCCCTCCCTGCGGCATGGCGTCCTTGGCGTTCACCGCCAGATTCAGCACCACCTGATCGATCTGCCCCCGGTCTGCGCGGATGATACAGGGCTGAGAAGTGAGGTCTCTCACCAGGGTGATGTCTTCACCGATCAGCCGTTCGATCATGGAGCCGATCGACGAGAGCGCCTCATTCAGGTCGAAGACCTGGAAGGTGAGGACTTGTCGCCGGCTGAACGCCAAGAGTTGTTTGGTCAACCCCGCTGCCCGCTGACCGGCGGTCAGGATCTCCGTCAGCGACCGGTGTAACGGATCCTCCGCGCGCACCTGTTCAAGCAGCAGTGTGGCGCATCCGTTGATGACCGTGAGCAGATTGTTGAAGTCGTGGGCGACGCCTCCGGCCAAGCGGCCGATGCCTTCCATTTTATGGGCTTGCCGGAGCTGCTCTTCGAGTTGCTTATGCTCCGTGACGTCGATGAAGAAGCCGATGGAGCCTGTTGCCTGGCCGCCGGGGCTCTGTAGTAAGGTTCCCCACATGTTCACGTCGATGAGAGTCCCGTCCTTTCTCTGACGGCGCAGCTCCAGGTTGCGCGGCGCGCTGCCATTCATGAGCGATGTCCACAACTCATCCGACGCCTGTTCCTGCCCGGTTGGCACATAGGGGAGTTCCTGTCCCAGGACCTCTTCCCTGGTCCATCCGAACAGGGCGGTCGCGGCGGCATTCCAGGTTGTGATGCGGCCTGTGTGATCCAGTTCGATCATCGCCAAGGGGGACTCTTCAATGATGGTCTGGAGATGGGCGGTCATGCGCCGCAATTCGCCGGTGCGCTCCCGGACATGTTGTTCCAATGCCTCCTGCGCCTGCCGGCGGTCTGCGGCTTCCAGAGTGAGGGTCGCCATGGCGGCCAGGGAGGCCGCAAACGCTTCTTCCTCACCGGTCCAGGCCTTGGCTGGGCCGACATGTTCGAGGCATAAGACCCCGACCACGCGTCCATGCCGACGAATCGGGGCGTTCAACATCGCCACGATGCCGAGCGGGGCCAGATAGGACGGAGTCAGCTCGCGAGTGCGCGGATCGGTTTGGGCTGCATGGGCTGCCAGGGAGTAGGGCTCGGTTTCAAGCGCACGGAGGTAGGCCGGATACCGACTGATCGACAGGGTGGCTCCTTGGACATGACGTTTGGGGGTGGCCTCGAACAGGTCTTGCAAGACGAGGGTGGATTGCTGGTCGTTGAAGAGCCAGATGCTCGCCCGCTCAACGGCGAATGTGCTGGCCGCATGTTCGGTCATGACCGGAAAGGCCTGCTGCGGGTGTCCGCTGTGAATGGACGGATCTTCGGCCAGTTTGTGCAAGACGGTCTGTTGCGTGGCCAGTTGTCCCAACCGCTGCTGTTCGATTTCCTGGCGCTGTTTCTGGTCCGTGATGTCTTCCGAAATGCCCAGGAGGTAGCGCGGCAGGCCGGTGTGATCAAAGAGGGGAAGCTTCTTGGTGTGGAGCCACCGCAGGCCTTGATCTTTGGTTTGAATCGGTTCGGCCGGAATGTCCAGCAGAGCTCCGCCAGTGAGCACTTCCCGATCCCTCGCGGTAAAGAATTCCGCCTGGTCACGAGGGAAGAAGTCGAAGTCGTTTTTGCCCAGAAGTGCTTCCCGTGGCAGGCCAATGAGTTGCTCGCCCGCCTTATTGAACTGGACGAAACGCAGTTCCCGGGCATCCTTCAGGAAGACCATGTGAGGAATATGTTCCACGATGGATTCCAGGAGTTGGCGAGTGTGAGTGAGGGCGTCCTCCATGCCTTTTCGTTCGGTGACGTTTTCACACACGATCAGGATATCGAACTGCCCGTCCGGGTTGCGTACGGCCCGGGCGGCTTCCCGCACCCACAGAGGGATTCCGCCCTCGCGAATTTTTCGGAACTCCCCGCGGAGGACGTCACCCGGCCGACTGAGACAGTCTGCAAAATGTTGCCGCATCCTGGTGTGATCGTCTGCGTGAACGATCAGCCATACGGGTTGGCCGATCAACCCCTCGGCGCTATAGCCCAATTCCGCAACGGCGGTAGCATTCACTGTGAGCAATGTCCCTTTCGCATCAACCGTCAACAGCATTTCTGGGCTGCTCTCAAACAGCGCGCGGTACCGGTCCTGACTGAAGCGCAAGGCTTCTTCGGTTTGTTTTCGAGCGGAGATATCGCGCAACACGGCCTGAAATCCGATGACTTCCTGGTTGCGGAGCAGCAGCTGCACGTTCTGTCCCACCCAGAGGGTCTGGTGCGTTCTGGTGACCAGCGGGAATTCGTAATAGGTGCTAGGAGTCTTGCGTAGAAATTGGCGGATGTAAAAATGTTCTGTGGTGCGGCGGTAGTGTGGGTGTACGAAATCCAGCGCGCGATGGCCGAGCACATCGGTCTCGTGATATCCGAGAAATCGGATCACGGCCGGATTGATGAAGGTAAACCGGCCGCTCCGGTCCGTGCGGTAGATGATGTCCTGCGCATATTCCATGATGAATCGATAGTGCTCGGTATGCACGTTCAAGAGCAGCGCGGTTTGCTCGCCTTCTTCCAATTGCGACGCGAGCTGATCCACCAGTTGAGCGTTGTGATATTTCAGCCGGAGGGTTTCCAGGACCGTGTTGGATGTCCGGTAAGCCGTGTAGACCATGAGCAGTGAGAACAGCAGCGTACAGATGGCCATGGGCAGGGCTTGCTCATGCTGAAGGAGGAAAAAGCGCAGGATGAGCGGGCCGAGCGTCGGAAGGGCAAAGGACAAAAACGCGTCGAATCGTGCAGCCAAGGTTGAGGACGCCCCGGCTGAGACGCCACCCAGGACGAATGCCAGGAAGACCTGGTGGGCGAGTGACGAGGCGGGAAACAGCACCAGGGCTGAGGCTCCCCATCCGAGACCGGCCAGCGTGGTTCCCAGTAGGAATGCCCGGTCCCAGCGTCGGATTGTGAGCGGCGTAGGCGGGATGGCTTTGAATGATCGTACGAGCCCATATCGACCGGCTGAAAGGACCAGATGATACGCGAGCCACGCGAGCAGCCGGTCGTGCGGAAGGACATTCCAATTGACGAAGAGCAATGCAATGGCGCATCCGAGCCCGGCAACAAGCGCCGGCGGCATGGCCTCATAGAGCAGGGAGACCCGCTGGAGGGCCAGGCTGGTGTCCCTGGCTGAATCGATCGGTTTGGAGGAAAAAGCCGAAGGGGATGGGTCGCCCGGGAATGGCCGAGAGGAAGCCATCGGGACTATTCCCGCCTTGTGGAAGGACGAGTGCGAAGACGGTGCATCATAGGTTGCAGTCTACAAAATTGCCGGTGGAGATACAATTTTACTCCGAAATGTTGAAGGCTGCGTGCGAGTGGTTGTTGCCGCAGGCTGTCCCGCGATACATCTCTCCGCCGATTCGGGGGACGCCGGGAAGGGTGTACCGATTGAGCTGTTCCAGTCGAAGGCCTGCCTGGGTCACCAATTGATCGATGCGGCGGTTGAGATTGCAGCCGCAGGCCAAGCACTGTTGCAGCGGGTTGAGGCGATCCTGCCAGCGGGCGGTCGCGGGGTCGTCACTGCGGCCGTGCTCAAGGAATAGGAAGTGGCCTTCCGGTTTCAGGACCCGCCGGACTTCGCATAGTGCCGCAGCCGGATCCGGAATCGTGCAGAGCGTGAAGGTACTGACGGCGTAGTCGAAGGTAGCGTCAGCGTAAGGCAGTCCCTCCGCGCTCACATGTTGGATGTGCACCGGGAAGGGCGTACAGGCCACTCTTCGGGCCACGCGGTCTGGCAGGAGCGGCGCGGGATCGACGGTGTGCAGAGCCGTGACTGTTCGGGGATAGTGCGGCAGGTTCAACCCGGTGCCGAAGCCGATTTCAAGCACCATCCCATGCGCTGGTGCGAGGAGGTGGCGGCGTTCCATTTGGAATCGCTCTCCCCGGAGCACCCAATCCATGAGCCGCGGAAAAATAAAGGTGGCGTACATCGGTTCGAGTCACAACTCCCCGGCTTCAGATAGAGTAGATGCGGCTCTAATGTGGCTGTTCGCGCAGTCGTCCTGCCCGGCATTTGATCAGGAGTCGATTCCAGGATCAAGCGGAACAGATGCTGCCGATGCGGGATCTAATTCGCCCGTCTCGTCCTTGTCGCTCCGTGCGGCGTATGCTAGAGTCGTCCGTTCTTCAGTCGAGTGGGAATGGACGCATCACGTTTGATGTTCACCAGATGAGCAAATCATACGATCACCAGGCTTTGGAGTCGAAGTGGCAGGCCTATTGGGAGACCCACCGTCCCTTCCGGGCGCTGGACGACCCCTCGAAGCCCAAGTTCTACTGCCTGGACATGTTTCCCTATCCATCCGGGTCTGGGCTGCATGTCGGGCATTTGGAAGGCTACACCGCCACCGACATTGTCTCCCGCTATAAACGCATGCGCGGCTTCAACGTGCTCCACCCTATGGGTTGGGACGCGTTCGGATTGCCGGCTGAACAATATGCCGTGAAGACGGGCGTCCATCCTGCCATCACGACCGCCCAGAATATCGCGACCTTTAAGCGGCAGATGAAGCGCGTCGGTCTGTCGTACGACTGGGAACGCGAACTCAGCACCACCGATCAAGACTATTACCGCTGGACCCAGTGGATTTTTCTCAAACTGTTCGAGCGCGGTCTGGCCTATGTGGCCGAGGTCCCGGTCAATTGGTGTCCGGCGTTGTCGACGGTGTTGGCCAATGAGGAAATCGTCGACGGCAAAAGCGAGGTCGGCGGATTCGACGTCATTCGCAAGCCGATGCGGCAATGGGTGTTGAAGATCACCGCCTATGCGGAGCGATTGCTCGATGACCTGAGCCTGGTCGAATGGCCGACCAGCACGCTGGAGATGCAGAAAAACTGGATCGGCCGGTCGATCGGCGCCGAAGTCGATTTTGCCCTGGCCGACACGGCGGGTAATCTTCGCGTTTTCACGACCCGCCCCGATACGCTGTTTGGCGCCACCTACATGGTCGTGGCTCCCGAACATCCGCTCGTCGATGTGGTGACGACTCCCTCGCAGCGGTCGCAGGTGACGGAATACCGCGATGCGGCCACTCGCAAGAGCGACCTGCAGCGCCAGGAATTGGATAAGGTCAAAACCGGCGTCTTTACGGGTGGCTATGCCGTCAATCCCGTGAACCAGGAACGGCTGCCGATCTGGATTGCCGATTATGTGCTCATGAGTTACGGCACCGGCGCGATTATGGCGGTGCCGGCTCATGACGAGCGTGACTGGACCTTTGCCACCCAGTACCACCTGCCGATTCGTGAAGTGATTCAGGGCGGCCAGGTTGAGAAGGCGGCATTCGTCGAGACGGATCGAGGTCGCGTGATCAACTCGACCACGGCGGACGGATCCTGTTCGCTCGACGGGTTGTTGCCTGTGGACGCGATTCCCAAAATGACGGCCTGGCTCGAAACCCACGGCAAGGGCAAGAAAACCATCAACTACAAACTGCGGGACTGGCTCTTTGCCCGCCAGAGGTACTGGGGAGAACCGTTTCCCATTGTCTGGGTTGACGGCGAGCCACGGCCTTTGCCGGAAGAGCAGTTGCCGCTTCCGTTGCCTGAGACCAGTAACTTCAAACCCTCCGGCAGCGGAGAAAGCCCGTTGGCCAATCTCGAAGAGTGGTTGACCACGACCGATCCGGTCTCCGGAAAATCGGCGCGGCGCGAGACGAATACGATGCCGCAGTGGGCCGGGTCTTGCTGGTACTATTTGCGATTCATCGATCCGAAGAACGCCCGGGAGATGGTCGATCCGGCGAAGGAGCAGTACTGGATGCCGGTGGATCTCTACATCGGCGGCAGCGAACATGCGGTGCTGCACCTGCTCTATAGCCGCTTCTGGCACAAAGTGTTGTTTGATGCGGGCGTGGTCAGCACGCCGGAGCCGTTCAAGAAGTTGGTGCATCAGGGCATCGTGCTGGGAGAAGACAATCAGAAGATGTCGAAGTCGCGCGGCAACGTGGTGAATCCGGACGAGATGATCGACCAGTTCGGAGCCGATGCGGTGCGGTTGTATGAAATGTTCATGGGGCCGCTGGAATCGATGAAGCCCTGGAGCACTCGTGGCGTCGAAGGCATTACGCGATTTCTCGACCGGGTCTGGCGACTGATGGTTGGCGAAGACGGCGCCGTGAGCGCGGCGGTGACGAATGCGGAGCCGACGGCCGAGCAGCAGCGATTGCTCCACTACACCATCAAGAAAGTCACGGACGATATCGAGGCGTTGCGATTCAACACCGCGATCTCACAGATGATGGTATTTACGAACGACATGACCAAGTTGGATCGGCGGCCGCGGCGGCTGTTGGAACCGTTTGTCCTGTTGCTGCTGCCTTTTGCGCCGCATCTCAGCGAGGAACTCTGGGAACGACTCGGCCATCGACCGAGCGCTGGCCAGCAACCCTGGCCGCAGTTCGATCCGGCCTTGGTGGCGAGCGACCGGTGGACGATCCCGATTCAGGTCAACGGAAAGCTGCGCGGAAAGCTGGAGGTCGACGCCGGGACGTCGCGCGATCAGCTTGAGCCTCTCGCCAAGAAGGAAGTCGCCGAATGGCTGCAGGGAAAAGAGCCGAAGAAGGTCATTTACGTCGAGAAGAAGTTGATCAACTTCGTGGTGTGATGCCATGCACCGTTATCTTTTGCCTCTTGTCTTGTGCCTGTTGGCGATGAACCTCGCCGCCTGCGGCTATCAGTTCCGGGTGCAGGGGGCCGGTCCCACGGTCGGCGGTGCCCCGGAGACGGTGGCGAAGCGGCCGCAAGCGCCGCGTCTGGCCATTCTTCCGATCGCCAACAGCACGTATGAACCGAACTTCGAGATCAAGCTCGCCAATTATCTGCGCCGGGAGTTCTCCGCGGGAGCGGGCGCGGAAATTGTCGGCCCCTCGGCCGGGGCGGACTTGTTCCTGTCCGGCCAGATCATGCAAATCTTATTGCCGACCTTAAGTTTCGATCAGACCACGACATTTGAAAGCCGGGTCGAAATGCTCGTGAGTGTGAGGATCGAGGATGCCAAAACAAAGCGGCTGGTCTGGTCTCAGGTCGCCAAGGGGACCTCGGAATTTTTTCTGACACAAGACCTGCAGTTCAACCGCGTCCTGCAAAATCGGGCGCTGGAGCAGGCGGGTCGTTTCGTTGCGGAAGATCTTGCCTCCCGGTTTCTGCTGTTCCTGGATACGGGTGAATTGGACAAGGTGTTGAAGCGTCCCGTCAAAGCCGAGGCTTTTCCTGGCGTCAATGCACAGCCTGAGCCGGCCCGATGATGTCGCAGGGTGTCTTGAGATGAGTACGTCGGTCATGAGCATGGAGCTGCCCCAGTCCCTTGCACGCAGCGGGGTGATGCCGCTCTATGCCGTCGTCGGCGAGGAAGATTATCTGCGCGACTCCTCCGTCGCTGCCCTGCGCACGGCCGCCATGGGCGCGGGTGCTGAGAGTGGATTCAACTACGATATCTTTCATGGCGACGACTCGTCGATTGCCGATGTCCTGGCCTGCGCGGCGGAAATTCCGGTCTTTGCTGAGCGGCGCGTGGTGGTCTATAAGTCCGTGGAGAAACTGCCGGCTCGAGAAGGCGAAAAGCTGCTGTCGTATCTGGCCTCGCCGAATGAGACCACGACATTCATCGTGGTGGCGGCCAAATTGGACGGTCGGCTCAAATGGACGCAGGCCTTAACGAAGCGGGCGGTAACGGTCAATTGCGCGTCGCTACGCGAGGCTCAACTCTCGGCATGGATTCGACAGGAAGCGGCCACATTAGGTGTGCGCCTGCAGGATGATGCCATCCAGTTGCTCAAGGAGGTGGGAGGCGAATCACTCTACGCAGTGAAGCGAGAGCTGGAGAAGCTTGCCGCCTATGTGCCGTCAGACCGGACCATACAATCGGCGGACGTGGAGATGTTGAGGGGGACCGAGCCCGGCGCATCGGTGTTCGATCTCATGAATGCCATCGGGGCGCACGATCATGGGCGGGCGTTCAGGATCCTCGCGAGAAATGTCGAAAACGGAGAGGCCCCGCTTCGTATTCTCGGCGCGCTGGTCTGGCAGTACCGGCGTCTCTGGAAAATGAAAGAGCAGCTCAAATCCGGTGGGCGGGAAGGGGAAGCCGCGAGGACGTTCAGGATGGATCCTTCGCGGGTGCGGGGATTTTTGGCGCAATTCCCCGATGCCCAGATGACGCAGGCGTTTGACTGGTTTCTAGAGACGGACTCCAAGCTCAAGGGCGGGAGCGGAAGTACCCCTGTTCGTGTGATGGAAGATCTCTTGTTTCGACTCTGCGGACAGCCGTCGAAACCAGCGTCATCGGGTCAGAGGGTGCCACCGGCACCACCGGCCTCGCGCCCGTCGGGGTCGAGACCGCTGTCGAATGTCAGAACGGTTACGCGGAAGCGGTGAGGGCGTTCACCCGCACGGCGAGCCGGGACACGCGGCGCGAGGCCGTGTTAGGCTTTAGGACGCCTTTGGTGACCGCTTTGCTCAGGGCTGCAGTGGCATCGCGCAGAGTGGCTTTCGCTTCATCCGGCTTCTTTGCCGCGATCGCATCCTGAACCTTGCGGAGGATGCTCCGGACCGAGCTGATGGTCGCGCGATTGCGCAAACGGCGCTTCTCGGATTGACGGGCACGTCGAATTGTGGATTTGTGGACAACAGGCATACGGATTCTCCTACGTTCAAAGCTTGAGCTTGTAACATAGGTTAAGAAGATAGGTCAAGGATGCTGAAAGGAGTCAGCCGCTTCCGGGGCATCCCGGTAGCCATGCGGAGTTATGATGACGCGAATTGATGCACGAAATCGGTTGATTGTCGCCCTGGACGTTCCTTCCGCTGCAGAAGCGGAGGCATTGGTTGATCGTATGGGCGATCAGGTACGATTTGTAAAGGTGGGCCTGGAGCTCTACACGGTGGCGGGCCCAGACATCGTGCGGAAACTGGTAGACCGTGGCAAGCGCGTGTTTCTCGATCTCAAGTTCCTCGACATTGAAGAAACTGTTCGACGTGCGACGGCTCGAGTCGCCGCCATGGGCGCAACTTTTTTGACGATCCATGCGAACCGGAAGGCCTTGATCGCGGCTGTGCAGGGTCGTGGGCAGTCCGATCTCAAACTGCTGGCTGTGACGGTTCTCACCAATTTCGACGGGGAAGACTTGCGGGACATGGGTATTCAGCGGAGCGTCCGGGATTTGGTCACGGCCCGGGCGATGTTGGCGGCAGAAGTGGGATGCGACGGTGTGGTGGCGTCCGGAGAAGAGCCGGAAGCGATTCGTGCCAAGGTGGGATCGAACCTGGTGATCGTCACCCCCGGGGTCAGGCCGGCGGGAAAATCCACTGACGATCACGCTCGTGTGACGACCCCGACTCAAACCATTGCCGCCGGGGCAGACTATTTGGTGATTGGCCGTCCCATTCGTGACGCGCAGGATCCTCCGGCCGCTGCGTCAGCCATTCTGAATGAAATGCAAGCGGCTTTCGATCGTCGGGGAACATAACGGTTCAGGCGGTTGCCTCCCGCGCGGCACCTGTGCGAACACATTCTGCCTGGGCCGGGGCGGGATGTCAGGGCGGTTGCGACTGTTCTGCATGGTTTGTTAAGATGCGCGTTCCCTGTTGGCATTGGTGTGGTGGGTGTAGCTCAGTTGGTTAGAGCGCCGGATTGTGGATCCGGAGGTCGCGGGTTCGAAACCCGTCACTCACCCCAACATCGTGGATACACGGGATTTGAGTGGGGATAGGATGACTGGTGGCAACAAAGAACTCGCACCGTCGCTTCCGCTTCACCCTCCTGCTGCCGTCGGCACCCGCTTCCGGGTGCGGTCGTTTCGTCGTTTTCCCGTCCAATGTTCTGTCTATTACTCTTGTGATACGTTCCAGGGAAGCGGGATTGCTTGGAATCTCTCCCTTAACGGATGGCGTGTCGATGGGACGCATCGGGTTGAGCCCGGGACGATGGTCACGCTCTGTGTCTTTCTGCCAGGTCAGCACCCCACTGTATTTGTCGATCGTGCGATCGTCCGCTGGTCCCGGGGTCAAGAATTCGGCATTGAAGTGAATGCGATCAAAGCCGATGAGCAGGCCCGGCTCGAACAATTCGTGACGGCGTTAGTCTAGTCCCTGCCTCCGTTTCACGTTTTCGACCTGTGCCTGACGATTGGGATTCGTTCACCATGTCGGGAACCAGAATGTGCTTGGTCATTTCCCGCAAGTTGAGTAGACTGGGCCCTAGTTGGGGCTGATGCCTCCTAGTGCGCCTCCCTTTGCTCATAACCATGGCCAAGTCGCAAACGTCCCGTTCGCATTCCCGTGTGCCCATCAGCTGCTTCCTCTATTATTTGGGGGAGGGCCTGGTCGGAACCGGCAAGGTGTGCGATCTCTCCGTCAAGGGTTGGCGGATCGATGGAGATAAGCCGGTGACGGTCGGCATGAAACTGACGCTACGTGTCTTTTTGCCCGATCAGCCCAAGGCGATCGATGTTGATGGAGTCACCGTGAAGTGGGTCAAAGACCGCGTCTTTGGCCTTGAAACCGTTAGAATGACTGCCACGGCCGAAGCGCGTATTCACCGGTTTGTCGAATCCGTGCTGAAATCGGCAGATTCCTCGCGCGTTGCCTGATTAACAACATAACTTCTCCTCGCGTCGGCCTTTGCGTCCAGCCGGGCCTGGAGCTCTCTCGGTTCTTTTTTCTACGCTCCGAAACCGTCGCCCTATGCGCGTGCGGCGCTCCCGGGATCCCCCACTTTCGGGGACTATCCCGCAATCTGTTGTTTTTCATATTCTGCCGAGGCGTTGCCTTGGAGGAATGATGGAACAACGGAATCGCCCGCGTTTTATCGTCGAGTGTACCGGATCACGTTCCGAAGATGGTCTGCTGGTGTGGAACGGCCGGATGCTTGATCTCTCGATCCCGGGATGGTCGCGAACCGGACTCAAAGGGTTGCAAGCCGGGGATCTGCTTCAACTGCACCTGCATATTCCCGGGCAGCCCAAGCCCCTCTCGGTGAGGCTGGCCACGATTCGCTGGGCAAGTGAGTCGCGATTGGGGGTCGATCCCATCCTTATGGATGCCGACGATCAGCTTCGCCTGAGCGATTTCGTCAGTACCCACGCGACGATGCCTTCGTTCAGTACGGATCGGAAAGAACAGATCGTCATTTCTGATGCCGGATGATCTCGCCGGCGATTGCCCTGCTCGATATGATTCTCTTTTTCTCGCCCCTCGTTCGAATGTTTCACTGAAATCAGGATCCAGGTGCTGATGGACTCAGGCCCAACCGGTCGGCTCATCCTATTGTGCGGGCGTTAAGAGGCCATCAGCCTGCCTCCTCCTGCGGCGTTCAATCTGGGATCGGATGGATTCGCGAGAGCGCTGTCGAGGTCGAGTTGCTTGACATCATCGAGCAAGATGGTGTCTCTTAGCTTAAACACCTTGATACATACCAGCCTTTCGCCAGTCCAGTTCGGTCATGCCCTAACAGTTTCGCCGGGCGGAGGCGTGCGAGATTGACGTATGACGCCTGGCCCCCAAATTCCTGACGCTGCCCATACGACCCCGCTGACGCCGGAAACGGAAGCGCAGGTTGACCAATTTGCCCATACCGATATTTTGGTCGGCATTCCCAGCTTCAACAATGTCGAAACGATCGGTCACGTCGTCAAAGCGGTGAGCGCCGGCCTGGCCAAGTATTTTCCGGAAGCCCGCGCCGTCCTGGTGAATTCGGACGGCGGGTCGACGGACGGCACACAGCAGGTGGTTTCGCAGGCGGTCGTCGATCTCAAAACGCTCTTTATCGGGGATCAGCAGAGCTCGCTCCATAAAATCATTACGCCGTATCACGGTATCCCTGGGAAGGGGAGTGCATTTCGCACGATTTTTGAAATTGCGCGTCGGTTAAAAGCCAAGGCCTGTGCCGTGGTGGATTCGGATTTGAGAAGCATTACCCCGGAATGGATTGAACTTTTGGTAAGTCCGGTCTTCGAGCAGGGGTTTGACTATGTCGCGCCCTACTATCTGCGCCATAAATATGACGGGACCATCACAAACAGTATCGTGTATCCGCTGACGCGCACCCTCTATGGTCACCGAATCAGGCAACCGATCGGCGGGGATTTCGGATTTTCAGGCCAATTGGCCCAGCACTACCTGGACAAACATGTCTGGGAATCGGAGGTGGCCAAGTTCGGCATCGACATCTGGATGACGACGGAGGCGATCGCCAGCGGGGCACGGGTCTGTCAAAGTTTTCTGGGCGCCAAGATTCACAACCCTAAAGATCCGGCGGCCGACCTATCGGCCATGCTGGTGCAGGTGCTCGGCGCGGTCTTCGCCCTCATGGAAGATCACTACGTGGTATGGGGCAAGACAGATGGCTCGAATGCCGTGCCGTTGTTTGGGTTTCAGTACGAAGTGGGCGTTGAACCGGTCAACGTGAACGTCGATCGTATGATCAGCACCTTTCGGCAGGGCTTGAGCGATCTGGGCACGATCTGGGATCAGATCCTCGCTCCGGGAACCAGACAGAGCCTGCGTCCGCTGGGCACCTGTTCTTTACAGGACTTTCGAATTGCCGACAGCCTTTGGGCGCGGGTTGTATATGACGCGGCGGTTGCCTATCGCAATCGTGTATTGCCGCTCGATCACGTGTTGAAGGCCTTCACCCCCTTGTATTTGGGGCGCACCGCCTCGTTCGTGTTGGATACGCAGGGGCTCACATCGAGCGAAGCCGAGGGCCGCATTGAAGCGCTCTGCCAGGCCTTTGAAAAGGATAAATCCTATCTGGTTGCGCGCTGGAATGAGTCTCGTTCCAGTTAATGGTCATGAGTCGATCCATCTGAAGGCAGGCTGCAATACAGGCCGGAGGAGGGAAGTATGAAGGAATTTTTCGAAAAGGGGCTACTCGATCCCCTGGAGTTGATGGCACGGCAGGTGCTCGCGGTGTTGCCGAGTCTCCTGGCCATGTCCATCATTTTCTTTGCAGGCCTGGTGGTGGCCTGGACTGCCAGCCAGGCGCTCGAGCGACTGCTGCGCGTGGTCGGACTGGATCGTTTGTTTGATCGATTAGGCGTCACTGGTGCCCTGTTGCGCGGCGGGGTGAAGACCGATCCGTCGCGGTTGGTAGGGCAAGCGGCCTATTGGCTGGTGATGATTTTTGCGACGGTCGCCGCGTTGGGCGCGCTCAATCTTCAGCCGATCAACGATTTTGCTAAGTCGTTCCTGGCCTATGTGCCGCATTTGGTGACGGCAGGCCTTATTCTGGTCGCCGGCTGGCTGTTATCTAATTTTGTGTCCCAGGCCGTTCTGATCGCCGCGGTCAACGCGGGGTTACCCCCGGCACGGTTGGTCGCGACGTGCTCGCGATGGGGCATCCAATTGCTGGCGGTGGCCATGGCGTTGGAGCAGCTCGGTATCGCGCAGAACATCGTGGTCGTCGGCTTCGGTATTACGCTTGGAGGGATCGTCATGGCCGGGGCAATCGCATTTGGGTTGGGCGCGAAAGATTTAGCCAAAGACTATCTCGAGCGTGGACTTTCGGTCCGTACGCGAGAGGGCGCGCCCGATGACTTGCGGCATCTATAACGGCAGAGCTCTTCCAGTGGGTGGATGATAAAGGACGTGCTATGACCAATAAAATATCGGATGTCGATGGCGAGGCCAAAGCGCGTCGCTGGTTGGGTGGGGAAGCAGCTGTGCCTCGCTATCAGTATCGTCGCGAGAGCCCGTTCGTGTTCAATCGTTCCCTCCTGGGGCTGGTGGCGTTTGCCGTCGGGCTGGGGTTTGCCGCCGGACTTCTGGCGGGCCTTCAATCCCGCCGGCCTGCTCATGTTCCGCCGAAGGGGCAATAATGCGTTGGCCGTTGCAAGGTTGGCTCAGAGTTGCGCGGGAGTGTCTTTCAGCCGACCGTCAGAGAGTCGCCAAGAGATCGATGAGGCTGCGGTTCCATCCGACCGGGCCGACTCCCTCGGCGCGGATGAGGTGGGGAAGCTGCACGTCCGGATCGTAAAAACCACCCGGTTTTTGGACGAGGATGGGGTAGTCCACGACTTCTAGCATGGGAAGGTCATTGAGGCTGTCTCCGAGGCCGACCGTAACCAAGCTTTGCCCGTCGTTTTTTGCTAATCGCCCATACCACGAAATGAGCCGCCGGCTCCCAATCCCCTTATCGTTCGCTCCCGTCAAATGATAGAACCGACCGCCTCGCGTGCAGCGCAGGCCGCGCGCTACCGCCGCTGCAAGCAGGTGTTGCCACGCGACGCAGTCTCCCTCAACGATAAAAGGTTCATCGTACTCCCGTTGTGTCGCCGGCAAGGTCTCGGCGAGTGACAATCCCGTGAGCTGAGCCACCTCTTCGAGAGAGAGATCCCCGAATCCTTGCAACCGACAGCCCAGCTCCCGGCCGATTTCTTTCAGCGCCGTCCGAAGCCTGGCATAGGGAGTCCCAATCTGGAGGATCTGATAGGCGCCGCAGGACGTTGATTGTTCCAGGGGGAAGGGGAAGGATCCGTTCGGAACGAACAGGGCCCCACCGTTCTCGACCATAAAGGGATGATGATTGTTCAGACGAAGCCGAAGTGGCTCCATTTCCGCACGGGTCTTGCTTGAGGCGAGGATGAGCGTCGCGCCGAGTCTCTGTATGGCCTCCAGGGCATCGGCGGCTGCCGCGTACGAGTAGGTCGACGCGTCGAGCAGACTCCCGTCCAGGTCCGTGAAGATGAGGATGCGGCGCATTGTCCCTGAAACACTCCCTGGACGCAGTATACGGAACTCTTGGCGGCAGATACACCACCGACCCGGCGAACTGATACGACGGTATTTCCAGTCTCAGATACACCCGGTGTCCTCCTGCTTTCCTGAATCCATCAAGCCTGCACGATCGCCTCGTGCCCGGCTGCTACGGTGAGTCGATTAAAGGCCGTGCCTCGGGTTTCCGAGTATGGGATGAGGGCGGTCTTACCGGTTCACAGGCCCGCTCTCCCGCTCCTGTGTCTTAACCGGCACAGAAGAATCCCTAATCAAGATCGAGCCGAGAAATGCCGAAAAGGATAGACACATGGCTATGCCGAGTACTCGGCCATCAGGTATGGGTGGCAACACATCTTCGGCCCCCCTGTGCACGATGGCTCAGATGAGGACCATATTTGTGGCCAAGGCACTCCCCTTACTTTTCCCTGAAAGTGATCCTGTTTTCGCTCGTGGGCGCCGGGTGGGTTCGATGCGATTGCCTCTATAGATACTCAGCGGCTTCGAGTGATAAATGCCTGTAATGTTGTAGGGTTACACAGTGCGATCCGACAAAAAAACTCCCCTGAAGTCCGATAAAAAAGTCTCCCAGAAGGTCCAGAAAAAGGGCAGCATCGGCTACAACAAGAAGTCGGCGCTTCTCGAGGATGCGATTACGCAAATGAACGCCGGCAAGTATGGCCGTGCGTCTTCTGCCCTCAAAGACCTCCTCGCGCTCGACCCGCTCAATGCAGAAGCTCGGCGTCTGTTCGCCACCCTCCACCTGCGGCTCGGAAGCCTCATGAGCGCGAGGACGGCGTTCGAATCCCTGGCTCGTGAAGCGATGGAACGGCAGGACTATTGGTTGGCGGAGTCGTTGTTGCGGGAATACCTGACAGCAGGACCACGCTATGTGCCCTTCCTGGAAATGCTGGGACGCGTCTATGAGGAGAAAGGCGACGTCATGGCGGCGGTGGCGGAGTACGGCAAGGCGGTGGAGGTCTTGCTGGAAGATCCTGACAGCGAGAAGCCGAATCATCCCAGCGATCTTTTCGCACGAATTCGTTCGATTGCTCCCGGAAGTCCCGTCGCATTCCGCTTTGCGGCAATGTTCGATACGGTCACAGGACAAGTGTTGCAGGCCACCCCTCAACCTGCGGTTCCCGCCCAGGAAAACGTGTCTTCGCAGGCTGCAAGAGCGGAGGTTCCGTCTGCCGACAGTGTGGCTCCCATGCCCTGGGAACAGATGGACCCGTTGCTGGCCGACATGCCCATCGCGCAAGACTCGCCCGGTTCAGCGGTAGCGCCATCGGCGGAGGTCATGGAATCAGTCGTTCCCCTTGCCTTGCCGGTCGAGGCGATGGCAGCAGTCGGCCAACAGGATGCCCTGCTTGATCAGAGTCCGGCTTCCAAACCATCGGCCTCGGATATGCGTCTGGAACCTCAGACTCCTGCTGAAGCTTCTCCATCCCCAATGGCCGCAGTGGAAGAGCCGGCTAGGACCGTGATCCAAAGCGAACCGCCTGTATTCGACCTGCTGCCCGCTTCGGCGCGGGAGGCTGAATTGCCTGCTCCATCGGCTTCGTCGGAACCCCAGCCCGCGATCGGCATGTTGGCGGAGGCCGGTTCCCATCCGATTGCTCAAGCGCCTTCGAGCCCGGCCCCCATGCCTTGGGACCAGGTCGAAGAGGTTGCCGTCGTAATTCCTCCCCCCTCTGTGAACCATGGATCGACGTCGCCTGAAGAGGTCGCCCCGCTCTCCTTTGAGCCCGAACCGGTATCGGCTCCCGAAGTTGACGCAAGACGTCCCACAATCGAGGTGCTGGCGGAGACCGGTAGCCATCCGGTTGCTCAAGCGCCCTCAAGCCTGGCACCCATGCCATGGGACCAGGTTGAAGAGGAGGCCGTGGCGATTCCTCAGACGCCTGCGAGTCAGGAGTCGAAAGCGCTTGAATCTGCAGGGGTGCCGTATCCTGAGGCTACGTCGCCACCGGCTCCTACCAGTGAACCCGCTCCTCAGACAATCGAAGTGCTCTCGCAAACAGGCAGTCACCCGATCGTCGAAACACCGACGACTCCGGTGTCCATGCCCTGGGATCAGGTAGAAGAGAATTCCATTCTGATTCCCCCGTCGGCATCAGCCGTGGCAGAGGTTGCGTCGGAATCATCCGAGGAGGGGGAACGATCGTCACCAGCGATTGAGATGGCGGCTTCCGGGATAGAGGTCCTCACGCATAACACAGGGGCAACGGAACCACCTCCCGTTTCGAGCCGTTCAGAAATCACTTCATCCGGACTCTCTTGGGAAGAAATTCTCGCGGCGGTGGCAGCCATGCAGGCTTCTCCCGCGCCTGCTCAGACGCTCCCCACCGCAGAGGCGGAACCGGTGTCAGACCGTACCGCGACGGATGAGCCGGCTCCGGCAGTTACGGCTTCCCCGGATCCTGTCGAGATGGAATCGACCTTGTATGAAGCGCCGCAATTGGAGGCTTCGGTCGATCCAAGCAATACAGTAGCTTTGTCGGCGCCCATGCCCTGGGAACAGGTCGAAGTCGATGACCTCATGATTCCCCGCCAAGAACCTGAGCCGGAATTCGGTCCGGTCTCTGCCGACGCTCTCGGCGGAGCGCAGGATGCCACGCTGGTCTTACCTGCTGAACCGATAGCTCCGACGGAGACGCCGGTTGTCAGCATTGCCGACGTTGCCGCCGAATCGACGCCTGGGTTCCGCCTTCTCTCACCGGACGCGGCGAATGAATCGAGCAATACTCCCCTCCATATTCCCGTGGCGGCGCAGGAGGCGGATGATGCGCAGGCCTCAGAGCCATTGTCTGAGCCTGTCCCTGTTCAGGCGGAACCGGTGACGGAATTCACCATCGCGGGAACGCGCGATGAGTCTCTTGCAGCCCAGTCCTCAGAGCCGGTTTTTGAGATGGAGCGATCTGTGGAAGTGCTTTCTAAGCAGGAAGCGCTCACTCCTCCTCGTGAGACGATGGCCGAGACTGTAGCGCCTCCCGCCTCGCCGTCCTCCATCGAGGAGCAGGTGTTCGCCCAGGCCGAACCGACCGTCTCAGTGCCGCAGGCCGATGCGACGAGGGATATTCCCCCGATACCGGCAACGGAGTGCTCGACAGTTGTCGAACAGGAGCCAGCCTCGACGACGGACGCGCATGAAGTTGTCGGCTCTCCATTGAGCGAGGCCGCAAATCCACCCGTTGAGATGACACGCGCCCCGGCGGATTCCGTTCAGGACCCCTTGCCTGTTTCACCGGCAGCGGAGCTCATGGTTGCTCCTGTGGAAGAATCGATACAGCCCCTCGTCGAGCCGGCGCAGGACTCTGAGCCTGTCCAGCCAGAACAGATTTTGGAGGTAGCTGCTGAGCCTGCCGCTGCGGATCCTCAGTTACTCGCACCGACGACACCAGCTCCATCCGATCCCGCTGCGGGCGATGGTTTGCGCATTCTCTGGGAGGATGCCTCGTCAGCGCCGACTCCGAAACCTTCGACCGGAAACATGCTGACCCGCTGGCTCAAAAAACCTGCGGAGCCTGTTTTGCCCGAAGTCACTGCCGCAGACGCATCGATGACAGCTCCTGCTGAACCGTTGGCCTCTGTGAGCGCATTGCCGGTTGAAGAATCGGTACCTGCCTCGGTCGTGACGGAGGAGCCGCTTGAACACGTGGAGCAGGCACTCCCGGTGGTTGCGGAAGAGCCGGCCCCCCGTCCCAAACCGATCCAGCCCGTCGGAGGCGGGGCGTGGAGTCGTGTCGGTGGTGCGGCGGCTTCTCTGGTCGGTGCCGGCGTATCGACGACGCGATCACTGGTCGTCCTGGTTCTGTCATTGGTCGGACTCACGCTGTTCCTGGTCGGGGGAACCGTGGGTGTAGTGGCCCTGACCTGGCTGGTGCTGGAGGAGCAACCCAGCGCGGCCTATCGCAACATGACGTCGGTGCCTCAACAGACAATGCAGGACTCCAGCAAGAACGGATATCTCCTCCTGCTCGGGTTCGGTGCCGCCGCGAGTCAGGATCCTATGCAGGCAGGGATGGACCGACGAGTCGAGGGTGCCGACCTCGCCTTTACGCACACGTGCCTGACCGGAGAAGGCTATCCCCCCGGCGGGGATCAGAATGCATCGGCGGAAGCCGCGGGCAAGTGGATGAAGATGGCTGATCCGGCGTCGCAGATGCATCTGGATGCGACCGGAGTGAAGACGTGGGTGTTGCAAGCGGAAGTCAGCCTGGGCCGGTATCGGCAATGGCTGAACAAGCCGTTTGAAGACGTGGGCTATGGGCAGCCAATCAGTCCGAACTGCGGTCTGATCTTGCACACCCATCGCCTCTACGTGGCCGATGGATTTATGCAGGACGTCGAAACGGGCGTCGCTCGGCTCGAAACCGATCTCACGGCCTGGCGGACGGTGTTGGGGCAGGCAAAGACCCTGCCGGTGAAAATGCTCGCCAGTGCTGCGATGAATGACGATATTGCGGTCGTGGGCGGGCTCTTGCAACGGCCGGATCTCGATGAGCGGTTCGTCGGGCGATTAGCCAAACTTGCGCGGCCGCTGGAGGAGACTGAACAGTCGCTCCGGTGGCCGATGCAGAGTCAGTTTGTGCTGGCCACCAAGACGCTGGACGAAGCGGTCAGCCAGGATCGAGCCGACACCCGCCCGTTCTACGGCGCCATCGCTGCCGCGTTGCCGTTGCCCAAGCAGCGCCGATTCAATGCCTATGCCCAATATTATGAAGTTGCGGGGAAGGCAGCGGCGGAAGGACGGTATGCCGATTTGCCGAAGCAGTCGCAGTTTGTGCACGCGCCTCCCTATGGCGTGAGCGACATGGTGCTGAACCCTATCGAAAGCCTCGTCGGGGTGGATTCCCTTCCCACATGGGAAACGTACGCCGGTCGAGTGCTGGAAACCGATGCGCGCTTGCGGTTGGCATCGCTGCAGGCCTGGTTGCGCCGGACTCCGCCGGAGCAAGACCTGCTCACCAGGCTGGCCAAGGCCGGGCAAGGGCTGTACGACCCCTTCACCGGCCTGCCGATGCTGGTGAACATGAAAAAGGGTGTCCTCTATAGTGTCGGACCGGACCTTAACGACAACGAAGCGCACGAGCGCCTCGATCTTGTAGCTCAGATTCCATCGGTTGCCTGGGCTGGCGGCAAGAAGCCGGCCGACACGGGCAAAACCAAGTAATTCCTTCCGCGTATTCCTTTCTGCGACTCCCATCGAGTGTATTCCAGACGGGCTCCTTGCCCGAACCTTCCACATCGCACGGTTGAACACCGTCAACCGAGGGCACCTTCATGCGTTTTCTTCCGGTAGAGGGTGGCTTCAGTGTGTGCTCTGGAGAGGGCAGTCGTGAGACTCAACCAGCAGGCCCGATCGAGGAACGAGTGGATATGCGCCGACGCCGGGGAGTTTTCCTGGCAGTCTCTTGATTTCACGGTGGTTGGGGTCGAGAATCGGGCCGGTCGGGGCCGATGCAGGCCTAATTGCACCGTCTCTCGTAGACCCCGTACGGCCGGTCACGGGATGGATGTAGGGTGGGCGGGAGAATGAGCGGCTGGCATTCTCCCATCGCCGTCAATGGACAGCCAGGCAACCTGTGCCTGGGTGAGAGGGTGGGATCACTGGATCGAACCCAGGCATTGGATCGGTTTCTGGCGGGCATCGAGCGGCGGGCATTCCGCATGGCACATATTGCCACGGGGAATGAGGATGAGGCGCTGGATCTTGTCCAGGACGCCATGCTGAAACTTGCGCAGAAGTATGCTCAGCGGTCCGAAGCGGAGTGGGCACCGCTTTTCCACTGCATTCTCCAGAGCCGCATTCGCGATTGGTACCGGCGGGAGCGGGTGCGGAACCGCCTGCGGAAATTTTTCCGTGGCTCCCAGGATGAAGAAGAGGGGGAAGATCCGCTGGAGCAGGTTCCTGATTCGGCCGCACCGGCGCCGGATGAAGTTGTGCAGCGCAAGCGGGCCTGTGCGGCACTCGACCTCGCCTTGCGCGCCCTGCCGCTTCGGCAACAACAGGCCTTTCTCCTGCGCATCTGGGAGGAGCTGGATGTGGCGCAAACGGCTCAAGCCATGGGTTGTTCGGAAGGCAGCGTGAAAACCCATTTGTTTCGCGCCCTGCAGGTGCTGCGACAGCGATTGGGAGAACATTGGCCATGAACGAACGATTGGACGAACAGCTGGATCCATTGGCAGCGGCGGCGAAGCGTCTTCTCGATCAGAGTGTGCAGGATCTCGACCGGAAGACGGTGCTGGCAGTACAACGCGCGCGGGTGAACGCCTTAAGTCACTCATCCGCGCGGCGGCCCTGGCTCCGATGGACCGGCGCGGTAGCGTTGGCATCGGTGGCAGCCCTAATGGTGACGATGTGGATGTGGCAATCCGCCGGCGTCAATCATTCGCATCTGCTGTTGGAAGATCTCGAACTGATGCAGTCGCCGGAGAATCTGGAATTGTCCGAAGATCTCGAATTTTACGATTGGCTGGCAGATGGTACCGCCACCACCGGCTAGGCGATGGCTGGTGCTGTGGTTCTGTCTGTTTGCCGCAGTGGCCCAAGCAGCCGCGGAACCGCCCCAGCGACCGGAGGAGCCGGATGTCGATTTTCTCGACTTCCTGGGGACCTGGCAGAATGAAGACGGCCGCTGGGTAGACCCATTCCAAATTGCCGAGGAGTTGCCGTCTCGCGCGGGTGCGGAATCGAAAACAGATCAACCGGGGCCTGCAATAGGTCCTTGGAAACCGTCGAAGAGTGATCAATCGAATCGTGCTCAAGATACTCCGCGTGACTCGATGAGGATGCAGACTGGCCCATGAAAGCGTTGCTGTTGTTGGTGATAGTGATAGGCTGCGGGGTGATTCCTGCATGGGCGCAAGGCGACCTGGCAGGTGTGCCGTGGAGTCAGCTGAGTCCGGGTGAACAGCAACTGTTGCAGCGGTTCGGTGATACTTGGGACCAATTGCCGCCGCGCAAACAGCAACGCTTGCGGAATGGGGCGCAGCAGTGGGGAACCATGACGCCCGAAGAGCGTCAGGAAGCAAAGCAACGGTTTAAACAATGGCGGTCGCTCCCGCCGGAGCAGCAACAGCAGTTGCGTGAACGGTATCAGCAATTCCGTCAGCTGCCGCCTGAACAGCGCGAGTCGGTGCGCAACGCCCGGCGATGGTTCAGGTCTTTGCCGCCCGAGCAGCGGAAGGAGTTACGGGAAAAGTTTCAGACGATGTCGCCGGAGGAGCGTCGTGCCTATCGGCGAGAGCTTCGCCGCCAGTATGGCGGGAATGGCGGGGGGCGGGCATCGGGCGAGCCGTCCTTCCGATAACCATCCGGCGAGTCGGTCAGTCTCAATCTCCTATCACGCTCCACGAACGGTTACGCTACACTTGTGTCGGCGGCTGCGTCCGTGGCACCCGCCATTCGGTGGTCCTTCACATACACACTGCCTGGCCTGCTCTTGGCGACCTTTTTTAATTCCGCGGCAATCTTGCTGACATCGCCCGGGTGGGAGATGGTTCGGTGTTCGTTGGTGACCACGGCGATGGACAGGCCCATGATGGAAAAGCGTTCGTGATTGCCGCGCCGGTCGACGGAGTCGATAAAGCCCTTGCCTCGATCGTCGGGATCGTAGAAATCCGGAATGACCAAATCGAACCGCTTGATGAGGGTCTGGCAGATCGCGTCGATGGCGGCCGGCGCGCTCATAAACACAAAATCGTCTCCGCCCACGTGGCCGACGAATCCATCGGTGCCGGCCAGTTCGCTGACAACGGTGGTGAGGATCCGGCAGGTGACCACCAATACTTCGTCGCCGCGGGCGTATCCATAGCGGTCGTTGAATGACTTAAAGTTGTCGATGTCCAGGTAGGCGAGGGCGAAGGGCGCGCCACTTTCAATGCGCGCCGTCGTTTCGTGAAGAATCGTGCTGTTGCCCGGCAGCCGCGTAAGCGGATTGGCATCGAGCGAGCGTTCAAGTCGGCTGAGGCAGAGACGCACCCGTTGCGGCACTTCATCCGGCCGGTAGGGCACGGCAATGTAGTCGTCAACGCCGAGCGTCGCCCAGTCCAGATCATTGACCCGGATATCCCGCACCAGGATGATCAGCGGCAGCCGACCCAAGAAGGGATCGGCGCGTAACTCCCGCGCCAGAGTATCCGCCGAGCGTCCATTCGTGCCTTCCGCGGCCAGCACCAGGCAGGGCGGATCATGTACCAACTCATGCATGGCCAGCCGTCCCGCATCGGCTGTCACCACATTGAATCCCGAACGGCTGAGTCCGGCCGTCAACCGCTCAATCTCGACGGGGTCATGGTGCAGCAGCAGGAGGCGCCGGTTGGAAGGGGACCCGCTCATAGATAGTCGTCGATGGTTTGAAATTCGTTCGTAGCCTGCGCGAGGCACTGCGCAAGGCTCTGGGCGTCGAGTCCAACCAAATCCCAGGCGTGACGGGAGAGCGCAGGGACCAGGTCGTCGCCGGAGTTGCCGCATGCGAGGCCCTTTACCAACACATCGGCCACGTGCACGATGGCGGTTTGGAGTGTCGCGTCCTGGGCAGCCGACGGCATATGGTGATGGAGAATCGGTTCGCGCAGGCTGGTCGGCAGATGCCAGGCGGTCGCGAGCCAGCCGCCGACATCGGCATGGGTGACGTCGAATAATGCCTGCTCCGTGTCCATGAGAGAACGGGACGTATTTTTTGTGGCCGCTGTGATCTGCTGGCCGACATCGGGCCATTTGACGTACAGCACGACCTTGCCGATATCGTGAAGCAGCCCGCCGACAAAGACTTCTTCAGGATTTTTCATCCCGGTTTTTGCGCCCAGGATGTGCGCCGTGATGGCGACCCCCAGCGAATGGCGCCACAACTCGTTCATGCCGGCGTTCCTCATCATGTCGAACGCCGTGGCGCAGAGTGTGAGGCCCTTGACCACACTGAGACCCAGCACCACGACCGCGTGGGCCACTGAGGCGATGCGCGAGGGAAACCCGTAGAACGGCGAGTTGGCCAGCCGCAACACTTTCGCCGACAACACCTGGTCTTTTTCGATCAGGGCGCCGATTTCTTCCGCCGAGACATTGGGGCGGCCGATCATCGAAGCGAGTTTCTGGACGATATGCGGCAGGGTCGGCAATTCGCCGACCTGTTCGATGCGCCGGCGGAGGTCTACTTTGGCCGAAGGATTCATGCGGTCGGCGGCGCCTCCTGATTGTCGGCAACCCCATGTGTCGCTCGGAGCTGAAGCCGAATCGTTTCACGAAGCTGGAGTTGGATTGGATCGTCGATCACCTGCCGAAAGCGGTGGTCGAGTTCGGCCTCCAGTTCGACGAGGGTCTTGCCGCTTGCGTCGCCGGCTTCACCTTCGACATAGACAGACGTCAGGTCCAGGCGCTGGAGGCGGGAGAGGGTCGCATCGTCCAATTCAGCGCCGGCGGGAAGCACCACCAACCCCGTGCTGTTGGTGACAGGTTTGGCTAAGATCATGCCCAGCGTGAGTTCTTCAATCACGACTCGTTTCATGCGAGGCTCTCGTCTCCACTCTCGTCGATTAGCCGGGAGGCCGATGGTGTGAGTCGTCCGTCAGAACACAAGGGCATCCATTTGGGCTCTATCGGCTAAAATGCTACCGATCTTGAGTAGTGGGGCTGTGCGGTTCAATCAACAGCCTGCTTGACAGGACCGGGGACATTCCACAGAATCGGCTGAATTATCAGCGGTTGTGGTTTCACGAAGGGAGTGTTCGATGAAGTGTGAGATTCTGTATCCTGGGGCATTTCCGATGGTGCGTGTGAATCTGAATGCAAACGAGACGGTGAAGGCTGAGTCCGGCGCCATGGTGGCCGCCTCGCCGACCATCGATATCGAGAGCAAGATGGAAGGCGGGTTTTTGGGGGCGCTCTCGCGGAAGATGCTGAGCGGCGAAAAGTTTTTCTTTCAGACGTTACGTGCCAGCCGTGGAGCGGGAGAAGTCCTGTTGGCGCCGACGGTTCCCGGCGAAATCGTGTTGCTGGAACTCGACGGCGTGAATGAATACATGGTGCAGAAAGACGGGTTTCTGGCCGGCGCAGAGGGCGTGAAGATCGAAAGCAAGATGCAAAGCCTCACGCGAGGCCTGCTGGGCGGGGAAGGTTTTTTTATTCTCAAGATCGGCGGGACCGGACAGTTGGTCCTCAACAGTTTCGGCGCGATCCATAAAATCGAGCTGAAGCCGAACGAAGAATACATCGTGGACAATAGTCACCTGGTAGCCTGGACTTCCACCACGACCTACAATATCGAAAAGGCCTCCTCAGGATGGATCGCCAGCTTGACTTCGGGAGAAGGCCTGGTGTGCCGTTTTCGCGGGCCCGGGATCGTCTACATCCAAAGCCGCAATCCCGGCAGTTTTGGGAGTTGGATACGACAGTTCATCCCCGTATCGGAATAGCAACCGATGAAAATGCCCGCGCACTTCGTTGTCGGCTCACGACAAATCCTCAACGTACCCCCGAGGGTACGCCTCCGGTTTGCGTTCGCCTGCGGCCTCGTTCGCAGACATTTTGATCGGCCGCAAGATCGTAATCGATGAATTCTACCCCTAACGCACTCTGTTTCGGTGAGGGGCTGCCGGCGGCTGGCGCGCCCTGCGTGGTTGCGCTGACCGCGGAGGGCTTACGCGTCAGTCCGATCGGCGATTGTCCGCTCAGCGAGCAGGTCGTGGCCTTTGCGGACATGTCGGTCGAGGCCGGCGGCTTGGATCATGATCAGTTGGTGGTTTTGTGGGGCATCGGCTCATCGAACAGGACCACCTATCTCAAAGACCCGGCGCTGATTGTCGCGTTCCGCCGGGCGGCCCCGCCCGAGTTGACCGCTCATCTCGACCGGGCTGCCGAACAGGTCCGGCGCGCGCGACACAGCCATCGCCTCTTGTGGGGCAGTGCTGTTGGACTGCTGGTCGGCCTGGGGCTGTTGTTGTGGTTCGGAACGGATCTGCTGGTAGAGTGGGCGGTGGCGAGAATTCCCATCGAATGGGAACAGAAATTGGGCGAAACGGTCTACCAGGATTTCCTGGCCAAGGAAACGGTGCTCAAGGACGGTCCTGCGGTCGACGCGGTGCAGGAGATGACGCGGCGGCTGACGGAGAAGATTCCCAACAACCCCTATACGTTTCAGGTCTCCGTGGTGCAGAGTCCCGTGATCAATGCCTTCGCGCTGCCGGGAGGGTATGTCGTCGTCTTCACCGGGTTGATGAAGAAAGCGGAGAGCGGTGAGGAAGTCGCCGGGGTCTTGAGCCATGAGTTGAACCATGTCCTGCAACGGCACGGGATGGAGCGCATGGTCCAAATGCTAGGGTTGGCTGCTGTGGTCGGTATTGTGTTGGGGGATCAACAGGGCGTGCTTGGCCTTGCCAGGCAGTTGGGGATGGAACTGGCCACGTTGAAGTTTGGTCGTGCACAGGAGACGGAGGCCGATGTCACCGGCATCCGGCTGTTGTCTGATGCGCGGATTGCGCCGGACGGGATGATCGGGTTTTTCGAGCGCCTGTCGGAAAAAGACAAGGAACGTGTCGAACTCTTTTCCACCCATCCGATGAGTGCGGGCCGCGCGGAACGATTGAAGGCAGAACTGGCGGCGTTGCCCAAACGGACTCCTGAACCGTTCACATTCGAGTGGAAGACCATTCAGAACTCGCTGGGAGCGTCCGAGCCGAAGAAGTAATGCGAGGAGCGGGAGATGCGCATCGGGGTCATCTCGGATACGCACGGGCTGTTCGACCGGTCGGTCATTCGGCACTTTGCCGGGGTCGAGCATATTCTGCACGCCGGTGATATCGGTCAAGGAGATGTCCTTGCGCAGCTGGAGCACATCGCTCCTGTGACGGTCGTGTCCGGCAATGTGGATGGATTCGAAGCGAGCGGGATTCCGGTGGAGCAGACCATTGAATTGGCCGGCCGTCGCATTGCGCTCTACCACCGGCTCTACGAAGGCGGACGGCTTATGCGCGAAGGCCGTGATTTTCTGGCGCGCACGCGCCCGGCTCTGTGTGTCTATGGGCATACGCATCAACCGAAGGCCGAATGGCGTGAGGGGGTGCTGTTGTTCAATCCCGGATCGGCCGGTCCGAAACGCTTCCACCTGCCGCGTGCGATCGGGTTGCTCGTGCTGCATCTCGAGACCATTGAAGCCCGACACATTATGTTAGCTGATCGAGCCGAGTGACAGGCGCGGGCGATGCGCGGTTTTTTTGCTCTACATGATGCAGGGGGTTGGCTATAATGCGACAGGCTATCCTATCAATGGATGGCCGAGCGGGCGGAGTCATTCACTTTGTTGAGAGGAGGAGAACTTATGCTGAGGCAATTGATCGTTGCGTTGGGTGTGGTTGCGGTTGCATCACAGGCCGGATTGGCCATGGCCGCCAATCCTGATACCGGACCAGGTTGCGGTCTGGGCAAGTTGGCCTGGGCAGACTATAAGAACCAGAAGAACATCGCGCCGCAGGTCATGATGGCGACGACCAACGGCACCTTTGGCAGCGGCACGTTCGGTATCAGCTCCGGCACGTCAGGCTGCACGAATGACGGTCAGGTCATGGCCGATCAGAAGACGACCATGTTCGCGCTGTTGAACTTCGAGAACCTGACGCAGGAAATGGCGCAAGGAAAGGGCGAGCACTTGGCGTCGCTCGCGACGCTGATGGGCGTACCCAGCGAGCAGCATGCGGCGTTCTTCGCCTTAACCCAGGAGCGTTACACAGCGCTGGTCCAGGATGGTGAAACCTCGTCGGTGGCATTGGTGAAGACATTGAATGACGCGGTGTCCAAGAGCCCAGTCCTCGCCCAAGCCGTCAGCCGCTAATCGATTCACCGCAGGGCTTCGGTCACTGGCCGGAGCCCTGCGCGGCGTGCTGTCTCCAATCGTGCATATTCTGTTCATCCTCCTGATCGGCCTTTTCGCGACTTCCGTCGAGGCGCAAGAGCCGCCTGCCCCGTACTTGTCCCAACTCCTTCAACGAGCTCATCAGATGCACTTGGCCAATGAGCGCGAATGGCATCTCTTGCTCCACTATCGAGCGAACCTGTTCGGTGGGTTTACGAGTGAACAGGATGAACCGGGTTTCTTCCTGTCTCCAGACGGCAAGACGGATCCTGAGGCTGAACTCGATGCCACACTCACACAATTCTTCTCGCCCGAGCTGATCGGCCGCTCCAAACAGCCGGCGCAATGCGCCTTCGTGGCACGGTATGCATGGCTCAAGGAGCGTCTCGGCTTTGATCCAGCCCAGCTCCCGGCCATGCGCTGCGAACGGTTCGAACGGTGGATTGAAGAGTTTCATGCTCGATCCATCACGCTCGTCTTTCCCTCAGCCTTCATGAATAACCCGGCATCCATGTTCGGCCACACGCTATTGCGAGTCGATCAGGAAGGGCAGACGCCGCACACCCGCATCCTGGCCTATACCATCAATTTCGCGGCAGATGTTCCAAAAGACGAGGGATTGGCTTACCCGATACGCGGCATCTTCGGCGGCTATAGCGGATACTTCTCGACCATTCCCTACTACCTCAAGGTGCAGGAGTACCGGGACATTGAAAATCGTGATATCTGGGAGTACCGGCTCAATTTCAACGGGTCGAAGATTCGTCGGCTGCTCATGCATGCGTGGGAACTGGGTAATGCGTCTTTTGACTATTTTTTCTTCAAGGAAAATTGTTCCTATCATCTGCTGTCGTTGCTGGAATATGCGGACCCTTCGCTACATCTGACCGACGAGTTCCGCTTCTGGACCATTCCTGCGGACACCGTTCGCCTGCTCGTGGCTCAACTGGGACTGGTGACGGACACCGCCTTTCGCCCCTCACGCGTAACGATGATTCGCCGCAAACGCGAACATCTGTCGGCCCAGGAGCATCGCTTGGTCAAACGATTGGTGCGCGATGCGGCGGCCACGCAGTCGGATGAGGTGCGGGGTTTGCCGTTGTCGCGCCAGGCGTTTGTCTTGGATGTGGCGTCGGACTATGTGCGATACACAGGTGAGCGCGATGAAGCGCAGGCGACATCGGCCCGCGACCACAACCGGCAACTTCTGACTGCACGAAGCCTCTTGCGGATTCCGTCCGAAGATCTCTCGATTCTCCCTTTCGCGACGCAACCCGAGTCGGGGCACCAGACCTCTCGGGGGAGTCTGGGGGGAGGCTGGCGCAATAACGATACCTTTGAGGAGCTTAGTGTGCGGGCCGCGTACCATGACTTGCTCGACCCCGAGCCTGGCTATACGCCGGACGCGCAAATCGAGATCGGTTCAATCAGCGTACGTCACTACAACCGGGCCGATCAAACGCGGATCGAACGGGCGACCGTGCTGAACGTGTTGTCCCTATCGCCGATCGATAGCTTGTTTCGTGCGCCGTCGTGGAAATTGAACGTGGGGATGAACACCGTCACGCATGGTGGATGTCAGCTGTGTAGTAACTGGAGTGTGAATGGCGGGATCGGCGCGGCGACCGAAACGCATCTGCTTCGACGCGAAGTGTTCTTTGCGTTTGCGGAGGTGGAGGGGAATTACAGCCGGGCCTATGAGGAACGGCATCGTGTCGGCGGCGGCGTGTCGGTGGGGTTCTATGCAGATCTCGCCGAACGCTGGCGCTTGCTAGCCTCGACGAGCTACCTACGCTATGCGTTGGGGGATACATCCGATGATGTGCGGTGGTCGGTTGGACAACGGTATACGCTCTCACGGAATTGGGCGCTTCGCCTGGAGTATAGCCATCGGGATCATGACAACGATGTGCTGCTCACCGTGCAGGCGTTTTTCTAGGACGCCTGCACAGCTGTAGATTTAGGGGATGGGCGGAGATTGCGTCAGGCTGGACAGGGAGGGCGCCGGAGAGCTTCCGCCCCCCTCGACGGGTTTTAGGGTTACTGCGACCTTGTCAGGTTCGATCGTGTACCCACCGCCGCTCATCACGTCGACAAGAATACCAACAAGGCCGCCAAAGATGACGTTCCCCGCTATCCAACTAGAGATATGGCTCTCGACCCGCGATTGACTCTCCTCAAACCCTTCCTTTGTCAGAACCACGGCATGATCTTTCTTACGCTCTACCTTGGTGGCCAAGGGGGTCATACCTCGTTCAGTTCCGTCGATGACCACCTTTGCGCCTGACGGCTCCGATGACACACTCAGTTCTTCGTCGCTCCCAAGATGCACAATAGTGGCGCAGCCGGAAGTCATCATTCCGACTATCGCCAACGCTGCCATAGTCTGCCATCCCCTCGCCATTATCCCCTCCTTCTACTGTATGTGACCATCAACGTACGCGGTTGCGCGGGCACTACGCTGTGAGCAGTCCGCGTGAGGTGTTATGGGGCCGAAGCAGAACTCCTCGCAATCCTACGAATGCCACGCTGGGCCATACGAACGAGGGAAAGGTTCCATATGCGTGGGATAGAACACGTCGTCCGTTCATGGCACAAAGGAGCCCGCGGCGGCTTGGGCTATACGTACTTGATGTGAACCTGGTTGCGAGTGCGTACAACTGCCAAGGTTGCACATGAGATCAGTTCTAGAAATGAGGAGGGGTTATGTGGTTGTTGCGAGTTGTTCTTTGTGCCGGTCTTGCACTGGTGAGTGAGCTGGGACTGTCGTCGCCCGGGCAAGCCCAGGATGTGCCTGCCCAGGAGTCCGAGGTGAAAGGTGTGAGGAAGACCGAGGCCTATCTTGCTCCTTACCTGCTCGGCACCTTTCCAGTCGATAGAAACCTATCGATCGGAGGCAACGGATTTGTGAATGAAACGTTTCGAGGGACAAATATAAAAAGTTCAGGTGGAGGTGGAATCAAAGCGGGGGTCTATCCGGGCGCTGCAAGGGGTGTACTTGGGTTGGAAGGCGAATTGTTCGGCCACGGCGGAAAACTCAAAACTCCTGGTGGCGCGTTTCCGGGTGCCGATGCAAATCTGCTGGTGTTAAATTCGATGGTCAATCTCTTCGCTCGTTACCCCGGTGAGACGATTCAGCCGTATGTGGGGGCTGGTATCGGTGTTTCTTTTGCTCAATTGCGCGACATCAATTTTCAAACCAGCTCAGGCTCAATGACGGGGAAGGGTGGCGATGCAGCCTTTGCCTACCAGTTCTTGGCCGGAGCGCGGGCTTATGTTCAGAAGAAAGTGTTCCTGTTTGGCGAGTATAAGTATTTTGGCTCTTCGTATGATTGGAAGAGCGAGAGTTCCTCTGGAGTCTCGGGTCCGACCACATCGCTGACCTTTCGAACCCATATTGTCGCAGTCGGGCTTGGCGTCACCTTCTGAGGCCATTCATTACGCGCTTGTCTGCTCGGGGCCATGTGGCCCTAGGGTTAGTACGGTTCGTCGGAAGGGTACGTGGTACTTCTGGCTTTGTGATTGACAAGCCTCAGGAGGTTACCTATACTCCCGCCACGTAGAGCCCCAACTTGGTGGGCGCCATCAACTAACCTCGAGAGGGAGGACTTATGAAGAAGGTGACCGTCTTGTTTTCTCTGAGCCTGATCAGCGCGGCGTATCTCAGCCTCACCGGCTGTCAGATCGTGGCGTCTCCGATGGCGGGTGGAATCTACAACGAAACGAAGTACGGCGATGTAGCCACGACCCACAACACTGCAACGAAGGAAGGCAAGGCCTGCGGCCAGTCCATCCTCGGTTGGGTGGCAACGGGTGATGCCAGCGTCTCGGCGGCGAAAGCGGCCGGCGGAATCACCACGGTGGCGTCGGTTGATCACTCGGCGAAGAACATCCTCGGCATCCTTGGCGAATGGTGCACGATCGTTAAGGGCAGCTGATCGCGCTTGTTGTCCCTCTGAGGAAAGGGTCTTCGGGATATTCTCCCGAAGACCCTTTTTCTTTCTTCGCTCCCTGGCGTTCTGCATGTTACGGTACGACGTGTATGTGGCGTCGTATCGTAACGGTCATTCTCCTTGGGTTACTCTTGCACCCGTTTTCAGCAGGTGGTGCCGAATTCGGTGAAATAGACCTGGGTGGTTACCTGTTGGGGAGTTGGCCGCGTGACCTGCAGGTATTCAATCAGGGCACCACGGTTCCGGCCTCAATTCAACCGGGGGTTGGCGCGGGTCTAAAAATCGGTTTGTTTCCTCACGCGACCCGCCGGATGCTCGGCATCGAGATCGATTCGTATGGTCACGGCGGCGCGCTATCTTTCCCCAATACGGCGAACGGGCAGAACAACGGCACCGGCCGCTCCAATCTCTTGGTGCTGAATACGATGCTGAACCTGGTCTTCCGGTATCCCGGTGAGATGGTCACGCCCTATATCGGCATCGGGGGCGGCTGGTCCCATGGCACCTTGCTCAATCCCAACATCATCGGCCGGAACGACAAGGATTTCGATTCTGCCCGCGCGTTCGGGCATCAATACTTGGCCGGCGCTCAGGTCCTGGTCAGCCCGAAAGTCTATGTCTTCGGTGAGTATCGCTACTTTTCCGCGAATTATCATTGGGAGAGCTTGGCCGTGGATTTTCGAGCTCATTACGGGCTATTCGGAGTCGGCCTGCGTTTCTAAGCTGCCATGAGCCTGCTCGATCAATTCTTCGTCTATCATCCCCATCCCTGGAAGGAGGGCGATTGGTCCGCGGCCGGTGGTGTGCCGTTGGAGGATGTCTGGTTTCAGGCTGCAGATGGGACGAAACTATTCGGTTGGTATGCGGAGCAGTCTGCCGGCTCTGCGGTCCTGCTGTGGTGCCACGGCAATGCGGGGAACATGATTGATCGACTGGGAAATCTTCACGCCCTGTATCGCCTGGGGTTGTCGGTGTTTCTCTTCGACTATCGAGGTTATGGGAAGAGCCAGGGGCGCCCGTCGGAAAACGGTCTCTACCAGGATGCGCTCGGGGCCTATGACTATCTCACGCGGGTGCGTCGTGTCAGATCGGAACGGCTGGTGCTCTTCGGCCGGTCGTTGGGCGGCGCCGTGGCCGGAGAATTGGCGATGCAGCGTCCAGCCATGGGGCTCTTGCTGGAATCCTGCTTCCCTTCGATCGAAGCGGTTGCCCGCCACCATTACCTGGGGTTACCGGTGCATTGGTTGCTGGGCGCCGCCTTTCGGCTTGGGGATCGGCTGCCGCATCTCTCGTTGCCCAAGTTGTTTGTGCATGGCGATCGTGACGACATCATCCCCATTGAATTGGGGCACCGGGCCTACGCTGCCGCAAGAGGGCCGAAGGAGTGGTATGTCGTGCAGGGCGCCGATCACAACGATGTGCCATCGGTCGGGGGGCGGGCCTATTTCGCGAAGCTGTCGGATTTTTTCTCGGCTGTGCTCGGCCGCTGATGCTTCCGGCGACACACGTTCCTCCTGTGTTTTTTCTGTTCATACGTATGTCGCTTGGGAAGATGCATCACGTCAGCGGGAACGCAACTCCGGCCTCGGACTCGCAGGAGCCGCGCGGTCATCTGGCGAGTGCCTGAACATTCTGGTAGAGTGCGTCCGCCCGCCGCGATGTGCAGGTGCGGCAAGGAAGCAGGGGCGAGGCCGAGTGGCAAGGAGGCATGGTGCATCGGACAAACGTGAGCGTGAGGCGGTTCGTTGACGTAGTGTCTGTGGTGGTTGTGTTGCTGATGGTGGGATGTGCCGGCGGGCCGGCGCGAACCACATCGAATACAGGTTCTGAGGGGCAGTCTGCAGCACGGGGAGACCATTCGCCGGCTGGTGCAGAGGTGGCATCGGGCGACGCATCACCGTCGGCATCGCCGAAGGTGGTCCTGGTGGCAAACCCCAGTGCTCCTGCGGCCGTGAAGGAACCGGCTGTTGAATCGGCGGAAGATCCATTTTACGATCCCTTTGCCAAGAGCGACGAGCCGGCGGGGGGCGAAGAGTATGACCCTTGGGAACCGGTCAATACAAAGGTCTTCGAATTTAACCGGCAAGTCGACCGGTGGGTGCTCAAACCGTTCGCCCAGGGCTATAACGCCGTCGTGCCCAACCCGGTGCAGATCGGCATCAGTAATCTGTTCTACAACATGCGCTTCCCGTCTCGGCTGATCAACAATCTGGCCCAGGGGAAATTATCCGGCGCCGGCACCGAAACCGGCCGGTTCTTGCTGAACAGCACGTTCGGGTTGGGCGGGCTGGTCGATGTGGCGAAGTATATGAACATCACGACGCCGGAAGAGGATACCGGCCAGACGCTGGGTTATTACGGCATGAAGCCGGGGCCTTACGTGGTCCTGCCGTTTCTGCCTCCGTTTACGTTACGGGATCTTGTCGGGTATGTCGGAGATATTGCCCTGAATCCGATCAACTGGCTGGTGTTCCCCATTATCGAGGTAAACGGCATACCCTCTCTGGTCGCCCATCACAATAGGACGACCTCGTCCATCGCTCAGATCGGTGGCCGGGTCGAGGAAATCCTGAATGATCGCTCGTTGAATCTGGAGAAGTTTCAAGGCGTGGAGGAAGCGACGCTGGATCTGTATACAGCTGTGAAGAATGCCTACATCCAGAAACGGCGGAACGCGATCAGGGAATAGCCGCTATTTGATGACGTTGAGTTCGCGGCCGACGGTTGCGAAGGCGGCGACGGCCCGTTCGAGCTGCGCGCGGCTGTGAGCGGCAGACAGTTGCAGGCGAATACGCGCCTGTCCTTTCGGCACCACAGGATAACTGAATCCCACCACATAGATCTCTTCCTGCAGCAAGCGGTCGGCCATCTGGGTGGCGATTGTCGCATCCCCCAGCATGATGGGAATGATAGGATGGTGGCCGGGCACAAGGGTGAAGCCCAGGGAGGTCAACTGAGCACGGAGCCAGCCAGCCTGCTCCATCAGGGTGGCGCGCAAGTGGTCGCCTTGCTCGACTAAAGCGATGGCTTTCAGCGCGGCTGCGGCGATGACGGGCGGCACACTATTCGAAAAGAGGTAGGGACGCGACCGTTGCCGTAACAGGTCGATGAGTTCTTTTCTGCCGGTGGTGAACCCACCGGTTGCACCGCCCAGCGCCTTGCCTAAAGTGCTGGTGATGAGGTCGATCCGCTCAGCTACCCCAAAATGATCCGGAGTGCCGCGCCCGCCTTTTCCTAAAACCCCGGTGGCATGACTGTCGTCCACGACCACTGCCGCATTGTAGCGGTCGGCGAGATCCACTATGCGATCGAGTTTCGCCAGATCGCCGTCCATCGAAAATACGCCGTCGGTCACGATCATCCGCGCCCGGCTTGTTGCCGACTCAGCCAAACGCGCTTCCAGTTCTGCCATGTCGGCATGGGTATAACGCCGGCGGGCGGCCTTGCAGAGACGAATGCCGTCGATCAGGCTGGCATGGTTCAGGGCGTCGCTGATGATGGTGTCCCGTTCGTCGAGCAGCGTTTCGAACAATCCGCCATTGGCATCGAAACAGGAGCTGTAGAGAATGGTGTCGGCGGTTCCGAAAAAGGTACTGATGGCCTGCTCAAGCCGCTTGTGCAGGTCTTGCGTGCCGCAGATGAACCGCACGGAGGCCATTCCGTAGCCGTATTTTTTGAGGCCGTCCGCGGCCGCCTGCCGCACCTCGGGATGATTGGCCAGCCCGAGATAGTTGTTCGCGCACAGATTGATGACCTCCCCCTGCGCGACGCGAATTTCGGCGTGCTGCGGGCTCAGAATCTGCCGCTCGTTTTTATAGAGGCCGGCGGCGCGAATCTCGGCCAACTGTTGTTGGGCGGCTTGCTGGAGAGAGGTGTATGCCATCTTCCTCGTAAAACGTGACAGGTGAAGCATGAAACAGTTGGGGGAGCCTCAGAAATCCGCGATCTGCTTCGCAGGGCTCTCACCCCGGTCGTTTATGGAAACAGCACTACTTTGCCGCATTGGCCGGACTTGATCAATTCAAATCCTTGCGCAAAGTCCTTCAGCGGAAAGGTATGGGTGAGGACCGGGCGGATGTTGAGACCGGCCTTGAAGAGACCGGCCAGGCGATACCAGGTGCTGAACAGACGCCGGCCGGTGATGCCGTGGACGCGAATCCCTTTGAAGATGACTTCATTGGCGAGATCGCAGGTCACGGGTCCGGTGGGAATGCCGAACAGCGTGACGCGGCCGCCGTTCTTCACGGCACGAAAGGCATGGTGCAACGCCGTGGGGTGTCCGGACATTTCCAGCGAGGCATCGACGCCTTCGCCTTGCGTGATCTCGCGAATGGCCGCGGCGATGGCGTCCGGTCCGTCGGTCTGCGCATTCAATACGTGATCGACTCCCACCTGCTTGGCCAATCCCAGGCGGTAGTCACTCACATCGGTCGCAATAATCGTGGCAGCTCCTGCCGTGCGGGCAACGGCAGCGGCGAAGAGGCCGGTCGGACCGCAACCGGTGATGAGGACCGTATGTCCGGTCAGGTCTTCCACCAGCGCTGCATCAACGGCATTGCCCAAGGGTTCTTGCAGGGAGGCTAATTCCGGGGGAATATCCGGTGACGTTTTCCAGAGGACCGTTTCGGGAAGCACGACATAGTCGGCAAACGACCCGTCCAGATCGACGCCGAGGATGCGATAGTTTTTGCACACGTGAGCCTGGCCGGTGCGACATTGGAAGCAGGCGCCACAGGTCAGGTGCGACTCCGCAGCCACATAATCTCCCACGCGCACGAGGGTGACGTCCGCTCCGACCGCGACCACTTCGCCGCACATTTCATGTCCGATCGTGCGGGGAGGGTGGATACGGCTATGGGCCCAGGCGTCCCAATTGTAGATATGGGCGTCTGTTCCGCAGAGCGACGTGGCGTTCACCTGAATCACGGCCTGGTTGGGCCCTGGGGTAGGATCCGGGCGTTCGGTGTAGGTCAGGCCGGGTTGGGCGGCAGTTTTCACAAGCGCGCGCATGGCCCATTATAACAAGACCATGAGAAATGCCTAGCCGAAGCAAGAACTTGTCCGAGTCTGCCGCCGTCCTCTGTTGCAACCGGCTTGGCTTGTATCCGATGCCGCGAAAAAACGGGTTGAACTGGGTAGGGCTCCTGGGTAGGATGCGAGCATGCAGTACCAGTGTTACAGGTCGTGCGGGCATCTTGTTCTGAGCCTGGGGTTGATGCTCTGTCTGAGTGGGCTGTTGTCCACAGCCGTGGCCGGTTCGACCTCCACTCAGACCCCGGCGGCACCGAAACGCTGGGCGCAATTTGACCTGGTGAGCACCGAACCCGATGGATCGGTGCAGGCGGGAAAAGATGTGGTGCTGAGCGTCACGCTCGGCGGTGTGCCGCCCGGCACCGAATCCGTCATGGCCATCATCGAATCCCCGGGATTTCAAAGTCAGACGGTTTCGTTGAGTGAAGAAACGACGGCATCGGTCTACCAGGGCACGGTGATCCTTGAGCCCAATTCGACCCTCAAAAGCCGGACCACGGTGCATCCGAAGGCCGTGCGGGTACGGGTCTCGTTCGCGCGGGCGAAAATCACCGGACTTGAAGAATTTTTCAAACGCGATGTCTATGTCACGTTGGGCGATCGCCCCCCTGAGGAGGCCGATGCCGAGATTTCCCCGGGACCGGTCGTCGAGAGTCCTGAGGCCGACGCGGCGGCTGTGCAGAAGGCGACCGAGCAGGTGCTGGCCGTCAACGCGACGATTGCCGAAGAAGATTTGTTGCCCCTGCCTCCGCCCGGAGAGTCCAAAGCCTATTGGAAACAGGTGAGTGACCTGATCAGCCGGAATTGGAGCCGGCAAATCCGCTCGATCCGCCGAGCCCCCAGTAGCGAAACGGTTCGCGTACATTTTAAGATGTACGCCAGCGGCGTAGCGCAGGTGATTCAATTGGAGAAAAGTTCGGGAGCGCGAGATGTCAACGATGCCGGATTGCAAACGATCATCCATGCCCAACCCTTCCCTCCGATTCCGCCCGATCTGGGCGATGATGTCGTCGATGTGCATGTGCGAATGCGAACAGGGGCGAAAGTCGCGACACGCGATGTGCAGATGACGGTAGACAGAAAGCCGTCGAAGCCTGCTCAGCCCGCACCTCCAACACCGAAAGAAGGAGCCGCATCAGGCGGTTCCACAAAGGAGTAATTATGACGATGCGGACCGGTCGTGCAGTGGCTATGTTGTGCCTTGGAGCGGGTATGTTACTTGGTGCGACGCTCGCGTATGCGGAAACAGCGCGGTACGATGTGGACCTTGATCACTCGATCGTGGAGTTCAAAGTGGCTCACATGGTGGTCTCCAAAACGACCGGCCATTTCAAGGACTATACCGGATTCATTGAAATGGATCCCGATGCCGGAACGGTGAAGACGCTCGAAGCGACCATCAAGACCGCCTCGGTGACCACCAACCACGAAAAACGCGATGCGCATTTGCGCAATCCTGATTTTTTTGATGTCGAGAAGTATCCAACCATCACCTACAAGATGAAAAGTTATAAAAAGGCCGGCGACGGCTATGTTGCGGTCGGCGATTTGACCCTGCATGGCGTCACCAAGGAAATCGCGCTGGCGGGTAGTTTCAATGGCGTGGCCAAGGATCCTTGGGGCAATACCCGCGCGGGTTTTACCGCCGAAGGCAAAGTGAACCGGAAAGACTTCGGCATGGTCTGGAACAAAGCCCTCGATAGCGGCGGGTTGGTCGTCGGAGATGAAGTGTTTATCAAGTTGGACATCGAATGTATTAAGGCTAAATCGTAAGTCGGACCCCCTTCTCTCAAGGAGCCACGCGCCTGCCCGATGACCGGGCAGGCTGAGCCAGCAACGGCGCATGTGGCGGGGTATCTCTGAATAGGAGATGCAGGCCGCCCCCATCTCGTGACGCCGGTCTCAGCACACACAGCAGCTGGTTGAGGTGTAGCGAAGATGTCCCCGGCATCTCTCCGTGTTGGGGGAAGGTGCGCAAGCTTTACCGCGTGCATCGAGCGAGATTCTGAAGGGGAGGCGCGACCCTGGTGGCGATGAAATAGCGCGTAGGGAGCAGGTTCATGCGCATCGAGCAGACTGGAAAATTCGGATCGGGCATCGGTAAGATGGTCGGGACGTGGTCGTGCAGACTGGCAGGAATCATCGCAGTTTTGTGGACGGTCAGCGTCGTGGATGCCGGCGCGTTGGAATTTACGGCGGATCAGATCACGAAGATCAACGGCCGGACCCAGAAAGCCAACATCTATTACCGCGACAATATGTGGCGGATCGAGCATCACACAATGGGGCCGGTCAATGTGAGCATCGTGCGCAAAGACAAACAGGTGGTGTGGCTCTTGTTGTCGCGGATGAAACATTTCAAGACGGTGCCCTACAATGCCGAGCAGGACCTGAAAGTGTCGGAGCGATTGGAGGGCGAGATTTCGCGGGAAGAGATCGGGACGGAAACGCGCGAGGGGCATCCGACGACGCTGTACGAAGTGACGGTGAAGAACGGCGAGCGAACGGAAGTCTACTACCAATGGCTGGCCACGGACATTCACTTTCCGATGAAGCTGGCCAAGAAAGACGGGAGCTGGATCGTTGAATATCAGCACGTCAAATTCAGACCCCTGATCGACTACCTGTTTCAGCTGCCGCTTAATTTCGAACCATTGGAAGAATTCGATCACCAACCGGCTGCGGCGGAGCCGAACCAGCGGCCGATGTGACGGGTGATCGAACAATAAAGGAGTGTCATTGTGCGTAAGCAAGGACTAACGGTCTGGGTTCTTAGTGCGGCGGTGTTGGGGATGAGCGGGGCCCTCTATGCGCTGGATGTGGCCGATGTGACTCGCGAATGGACGCCGGAAGGAAAAAAGCTCGCGGCTGAGAGGAGCAAGTTGCCGGCGCATGACGAGATGATTCGTATCCCGGCGGGCGAGTTTCTCATGGGGAGCGACAAAAAAGTCGATAAGAATTCCTATGCCGCCGAGTTCCCGCAACGAAAGGTGTATCTCGACGCGTATGACATCGACAAATTCGAAGTCACGACCGTCCAGTTTCTCAAATTCGTCCTGGCCACGAATCGCGATCCATTGATCGATTGGCAATATGACGGGGGTAATTTCCAGGAGACGATGGTCAGTCACCCGGTTATGCATGTGTCATGGTTCGATGCCGACACGTATTGTAAATGGTCCGGTAAACGATTGCCTACCTCAGCCGAGTGGGAAAAGGCCGCGAGGGGCGAGGATGGACGGATCTATCCCTGGGGTAATCAAATGGCCGGTCTCTCCCGAGCCAATTTCGGACGGACCGGCCTGTCGGGTCCCGTGCGTGATCGACCGGAGCGACTGCTGCTCTATCCGCCGATCGTCTCCGTGGATAAATACGACAATTCAGTGAGTCCCTACGGTGTCTACCAGATGTCGGGCAATGTGGCTGAATGGACGGCCGATTGGTATGATCCCAAATATTACAAAACGGCGCCTGACCGGAACCCGAAGGGACCGGAAACCGGGACACAGAAAGCCTTTCGCGGCGGCGGGTGGATCGACAGTACTCCCAGTATCCGCGCGGCGCAGCGCAACGGGACCGAACCCAGCACCAAGATGAACTGGATGGGATTCCGTTGTGCGCGGGATGTGAATGAATCGGCTGGCGCACCCCAGGCTGAAGCGAAATAGCTTCGGACGATTGACTTGAGTTGTCGGAATGGTGTCTGGCCGGCTGGCGGATGACCTTCAGGAAGTTCGCTTCCTGTTCAAGAGCCGGTGGACTTGCTCGCTCGTTTCCTTGACCAGGATCCCCATTTTCCCGTGTGACGGTTCGAAATCCACCTGAAGGCCGTGGCTGCGGAGGCGTTCGCTGGCCGTGGGGCCGATCGATGCGATGACCAGCTGCTTGCAGGCCTCTTTAAACTGCGCCGTTCTGCCATTCTGCTCCACCACCTGCATCACGTGATCGATCTGAGCCGCATTCGTCACGAGCATGACTTGCACATGTCCTGCGAGTATCGCATCGGTGACCCGCTTCAGCGGGGTGATGTCTGCCGGCAGTGCCCATCGGTAGACGGGTACGGGAAAGACATGGGCTCCTCGCTGCCGTAGCGCGTCCAGCAAGTCCTGGTTCGAGAGTCCGTATTCCTGTACCGCCACACGCAATCCAGCAAGCGGCCGATGAGCATCCAGTGTCGCGATCACATCAACCCAGGTATTGGGTTCAGGGACGGTCAAGGTGGGTGGGAAGCCCAGGGCTTTGAGTGCCGCAACCGGTTTAGGGCCGCGCGCAACCAGGACGGTGTGTGTGAGGGCGGCGGCGAGATCGGCTTTCGCATGCCGGGTCTGCAAAATTTCAAACAGAGTCGTGGTGCCGGCCCCGGTCAGCAGGACCAACACGTCGAGGCCCTCCGTCAGCAGTTGCTCGCCGAACCGGAGGGCCGCAGAGTTATCTTCCAGTGGAACTTCTCGCAGCGCCGGCGCCACGAGCGGCTTGCCGCCATGGCGTTCGATCAGTCGCGTCATCTCCGCTGCCATGCGCGATTCAAACGCGGCAACGGTCAGTCCGTTGTAATCAGAGTCTGCCATAGCGCTCATTCATGTGATTGATCGTTACCTTGCCGGACGCGCTATTTCGCATCCGTCGCGCAGCGAAATCCCGTTGATTCGTTCCTGATCGTCGGATCGCTGTCCACGCGCGTGAAGATACGGACCGTCGGCGTCTCGTTTTGCCAACCGGCTCCGCGAATGACTTTCTTCGTGCCGCTCTCCGGCCCCGGAGGATTCTTGTCGGGGCTCTTTTCATAGTACTTTGCATCGTACCAGTCGTTGACCCATTCCCAGACGTTTCCCGCCATGTCGTAGACGCCGTAGGGACTCTTGCCCCTCTCGTAGCTGCCTACCGGCATCAGAGTTTTTTCGCCGATCCACTTCTGGTTGAAGTTGAGGTGGCTGTTCGTCGGTTCCACATTTCCCCATGGAAACCGCCAGTCGTTGTTGCCTTTCGCGGCCTTTTCCCATTCGGCCTCACGCGGCAACCGTCTGCCGGCCCACTTGCAGTAGGCGTCGGCATCGGCCCAGTCCACATTGATCACCGGGCGATCGGCCAGGGAGGCCGGAATGCCGATACCCTCCCAGAGGTTGCGGGTGGGGTTTTTGGGATTTTGAGGCACGCGATGATTGGTGGCCTTCACGAATTCTAGATACCGTCCATTGGTGACTTCATACTTGTCGATATAGAACGGATCGATGTCGATGACATGGCGGGGATATTCATCACGTCCGCCGTCACGATCGCCGAACGGTACGCCCATGGGGTACGAACCTGCCGGAATCAGGATCAGCGGCGCGCCGTCCTTTCCCGTGATTTCTTTGGGCAGGGCAGCCTGTTCCGCTGCGACTGCGTATGACCCCGTGCCCAGTAATCCGATGAGCGCTGCCACTATTGCGAGGACGGATCGTGCCAACATAGCTCCAAGCTCCTTTGGTTCGAGAGAGACGATCACCGATCGTACCACAGCCGCGGACTTTTCAAACATGGCCGGTTCAGGAAAGGGGAATGGCGTATCCGGCGGGCGCAGGCAGAATGAGGATTGACGGGGTGACAGGCCCCCCCCTACTATACGGCCGAGGAGACCTCGCCGTGACGACTCATCGAGGCTTGCGACATGTAGCCCTGCGCGTGACGAATCTTGCCCGGTCCCGCGCCTTTTACGAACACTTTCTGGCCATGAAGGTGGTGTGGGAGCCGGACCCGGACAATGTGTACTTCAGTTCAGGGTCCGACAATCTGGCCTTGCATCAGATCGGACCCGCAGAGTTGGCGCAGTATCAGCCGACGCGCGGCCAGTTGCTCGATCACTTCGGCGTGATTCTTCAAAGCCCCGCCCACGTGGATGAGATGTTTCGCGAGGTTCACCAGGACGCGGCTCGGTATGGAGCTACGATTGCCAAGCCTCCCAAGCAGCATCGCGATGGCAGTTACTCGTTCTATTTTACCGACCCGGACGGGAACGTCATTCAGGCGTTATACGAACCGACAATCAGCCCGATGGAACTGAAGCAGTAAGGTGCGCCCCGCACACCGACTATCATGGGAATCTGGAGCACATTGCCGCGCGATCAGTATGTGGGCCTGGCCCCGTGGGTCTGGGTGCAGCTCGAAAGCAACCAACCGCCAGGACCCTTTCCGTTCGTCGGTGGGGTGGCTCCGGAGGTTGTGGCGAGTCTGCATGAAGCCCACAGCCTATTTCTTGCCTGTGTGGAAACGGCTATCAGCGATGTGTTCTCCCGCCGCGCGACGCTGGGCGATCCGCAGACCAGGGTGCGCCTGGAGGATGCCTATGCCGAACTGGTCAATTCTCGACAGCAATTGAGTCAGCACATCACGGTCCGGCGCCAGCCGGACGGGCAGTTTCACTGGTCACACCCGTTCGATGCGACCAAATCCGCCACCGTCGTCAATACCGGGCTGCGCATCTTCAATGCGGTGAAACGGCAGGCCATCCCTGTTCCTTTTGAGCGCCCGATGGGGCCGTTGGTGGGAAAACTGTTGGGGATGCTGGACGGTACGCATCAGGCCGGCGCGATTCAGACTATTGTGGCGACGGCCGGCCGGGACGGCGAGCGGCTGCTGACCAAGTTGATGGAATTATTGGTCCAATATGAATGCCTCACGCCTACGGCGCAGACTTCGATTCGCAATCAATGGCTGCTGAATACGAAGGACCGGGACACGATTCATCTCGGCCATGCCGCGCTCATGTATCGGCAGCACGATCAATTCCTGCTGTTCGATCCCTGGCTGCTGCCCTGGTTCGCGGAGTCCAATGTGCCGAGCCTGTGGGTGTCGATGCTGCCGAAGCCGGCCGCAATCTTTTTAACCCATGACCATGACGATCACGTCGATCCCAGGACGCTGCTGCATGTGCCCAAGGAGGTGCCGATCGTCATTCCCAGCCGCCGGGACCGTAAGAAATATTTTTACGACTACCTCCCATTGCTCCGCGAGCTGGGGTTCAGCCACATCATTGAGCTGGCGCACGGCGAAAGCTGGAATTTCGACGGCGGCGCAGTCGTCTCGGTCCCGTTTTACGGTGAAGATCCCTGCGACCTGAAGATGCCCAGGAATTGTTATCTCGTGACGGATCGGGGGCAGAACGTGCTGGTGCATGCCGATAGCGGTCCGACGAACAACGGGCGGTCGGCCATCAAGGAAGGAATCATTCAACAGCTGGTCCAAAAATATGGTCCCATCTCGTTGGTCCTGGCCTCTCAACAGCAACTTCAAGAGATTCGCAGTTATGCCGCCCATGCGCCCTTGTCTCATCCAGGCCTCTGGCTCGATGTGGGGGAAAACGGATACCTCACCAACAACTACCTGGATGAATTGTGTGCCACCGCGCAGGCGCGGCAGTTTGTGTCCTATGCCACCGGCGGCGCCGATTGGTATCCGGATCATCTGTCGTTCATGTTCAGCCAGCGGAATCCGGCACGCACCGCGCTCCTGACCGCCAATTGGGAGCCGCCGGAAAAATTAAAAGATCTTCTGGCCCAACACGATTGCCGGTATCATCGCGCTCGTGCGCTGGATTTGTTCCGCAGTGCCGGTGACGGGTCGGTCCAGGTCTCGTCCGCGGTCGAGGCCCTGTCGCCCATGCCGCTTTACCGGCTTGATCATGGTGAGCCGGTGTTTATGAAGCGCGGCGGGAGATAATCTGGCACCAGGCTGTTGAGAACGCCGCCGCCGGCCTTCCCGGTCGCATGTCTCTCTGCGACATGCCCAGAGGGTATGCCTCGGTCGTCGTGCTTCCTGCGGCCTTGCCGGACGGTCTTTATGAACAGCCTGTAATGAAGGGGAAAAGTTGCTATGGGGTCTGCGAAGGAAGTAGTGCTTGTCACCGGCGCCGCCGGGTTCATTGGGTCGCATGTGACCAGGCGATTGCTGGATCGCGGGGATGCCGTGCTGGGGCTGGACAACCTGAACGATTATTACGACGTCCGGCTCAAGGAGGCGCGCCTGGCGCGACTCCAGTCCCACCCCCAATTTCAATTCGTCAAGCTGGACGTGTCGGATCGGCCCGGTATGGCTGCCCTCTTTGAGAAGCAGTCCATCCGGCGGGTGGTGCATTTGGCGGCGCAGGCCGGGGTTCGCTATTCGCTCGTGAACCCCCACGCCTACACGGCGAGCAACGTCGACGGGTTTCTAAACGTGTTGGAAGGCTGCCGGCATCATCAGGTGGAACATCTGGTCTATGCGTCGACGAGCTCGGTGTATGGCGGGCATACAAAAATGCCGTTTTCCGTGCACGACAATGTGGATCATCCGGTCTCGCTGTATGCGGCGACGAAGAAGGCCAATGAGCTGATGGCCCACTGTTATGCGCACCTGTATCGGTATCCCATAACCGGATTGCGGTTCTTCACGGTCTACGGGCCCTGGGGTCGTCCTGACATGGCGTTGTTCTTGTTCACCAAGGCGATTCTCGAGGGCAAACCCATTGATGTGTTTAATCACGGGAAGATGCAGCGCGACTTTACCTATGTCGACGATATCGCCGAGGGCGTGCTGCGCACGCTCGACCGGCCTGCGCAGGTCGATTCGAACTGGGCGAGCGATAATCCCGACCCCGGGAGCAGCTCGGCGCCCTACCGGCTCTACAATATCGGCAATCATCAGCCTGTGGAGCTGTTGCGATTCATCGAAGTGTTGGAGAACACGCTCGGCAAGAAAGCCGAAAAAAACCTCCTGCCTCTTCAGGCCGGCGACGTGCCGGCTACTTTTGCCGATGTGGCCGATCTCATGCGGGACACGGGATTCAAGCCTGCTACGTCGATCGAAACCGGCATTGCGCGCTTCGTCGAGTGGTATCGGGAGTATTACAAGATATAAGTATTGGCGTCTGTCTCATGCGTCTCTCAGATGTGCGATCCAACGGAACACCACTGAGCCGGTCCCTTGAAAGAGCCTTATATTACGAGTAGAAGGAGAATAGAGCACCGCGATTTGAATTGGTTATCCACATGCGTTTTCTTCTCCCATTTTCCCGTCGCCAATTCTTGAAGTCCTTACTAGGTTTTGGGGCATGGTTATACGCCTGGTCTTCTTCCAGGTCAGCCGCCCTAATGCCGATCGAATCGAAATTTGACCTCACTCAGCCGTTAATCCAAGCACCCTCTGCACCAGAATTATGGCCGAGGTTTCGGCAAGACTTGGCTGAATGGCGCGAGCGGGCTCGCCGGTCCTCACAGTATAGCGATGCGCGATACGGCGAAGAGCCGGCGCAATGGACGCGTTCAAGCTTTTCGAGTTGTTTTCTCATGCTCTGCGATGCCGACTTCTACGATCAACAGGCGGGACGGTTCAAGGCGGACGAGTTCCTTGATGCGGCTGAAAAAGATTTCGGTGGCTTTGACAATCTTATTCTCTGGCATGCATACCCCAGGATCGGAGCGGACGACCGCAATCAATTCGATTTTTATCGTGACATGCCAGGAGGATTGAATGGGTTACGGAAGATTGTGAAGCAATGTCATCAGCGCGGAGTCCGCGCATTGATCGTGTACAAACCCTGGGACGTGGGCACTCGCCGAGAGTCTGTGACGGATGTTGACGCCTTGGGCGATTTGGTACGCGCCATTGAAGCGGACGGGGTCTATCTCGATACGATGCCTCAGGCTCCCGAGCGGCTTCGCGCAGTTCTCGACCATATTCGCCCGGGGCTGGTGATCGAAGGCGAAGGGGTGCTTCCGCTCGAACACATCCACGATCATCAGATGTCATGGGCCCAGTATTTCGAAGACAGCAAAGCCCCGGGGATTCTCAAAAACAAGTGGTTTGAGCGTCGTCATATGATGCATCAGACGGCTCGGTGGAGACGAGACCGTTCCGAGCAACTCCATATCGCTTGGATGAACGGGAGCGGGATGGTGGTGTGGGAAAACGTGTTTGGTTCGTGGGTCGGGTGGACGCAGCGGGATCGTTCGATGTTACGCAGATTGCTACCGATTCAACGACGCTTTGCCGCGCTCTTCTCAGGGGAAGGATGGACGCCGCTTATTCACACAGAGGCCGCGAATGTGTATGCCACGCTCTGGGAGGGAGCAGGCATCAGATTATGGACGTTGGTGAATCGCGCGGACACCCCCGTTTCAGGGCTGCTGCTGAAGGTGCCGGTCATAACTGGTGCGACATACTATGACATCTTTGCTGGACAAGAGCTGTCTCCGCGTATGCAAGAAGAAACGGTGTATCTCGAAGGCCTGCTCGCGCCTCGTGGGATGGGTGGATTCGTGGCTGGAACTCCTGAATCAGTGGGCGCCGACTTTCCGCAATTTTTGGCGACGCAACGAGGCCGTTACCATCGTGGAGCCATGTCCACGGAGTTTCCCACCCGTCCGGTCCATTTACGCGAGCAGCCTCTGGGGAACAGCGGGCACCTTCATGCTCACCCCCAGGACATGATCAAGATTCCATCAGCACGCGTGACGCTACGCGTGCAATTGAAGACTAGAGAGTGCGGTTTCTATGGAAATGAAATGGACCACGATGAACTCTATGGGAATTTCCATAAACCACGGACATTCGAACGAACGATCACCTTACCAGCTTTTGCAATCGATGCGGCACCGGTAACCAACGCGCAATATGCGGAGTTTCTTCTCGCCGCTGATTACCAACCCCGCTATCCGGAGAATTTCCTCAAACATTGGGCTGATGGGAATCCGCCGGTTGGCAAGGAGGACCATCCCGTGGTGTATGTCGCCTTGGAGGATGCGCGAGCTTATGCCCAGTGGGCCGGGAAGGCAATCCCCAGCGAGGAACAATGGCAATATGCGGCCCAGGGACCGGCAGCCCTGAAGTACCCATGGGGGAACGTGATGGAACCGGGACGATGCAATGGGGGAGAAACCGGAGGTACCACGAGTGTCACAGCATTTCCCTCCGGACGATCGCCGTTCGGATGTTACGATATGTGTGGAAATGTGTGGGAATGGACAGAAAGCGAACGCACGGATGGCCGCACGCGTTTTTGCATGATTCGCGGAGGCTCCTACTACACGGCGCAGGGTTCCCATTGGTATATGGATGGCGGCCCCCAACCAGCCGACTTCGCTGCCAAATTTCTGCTGATGTGGCCCGGACTTGATCGCTGTGCCACCATTGGATTTCGATGTGTGGCTTCAGTGGAGATTTTTTGATTTTTGCAAGGTTTATTTTCTAATTGGATAATTTTTCACACCTGTCGGGTTTCGTTCCCCAGAGCGAACCGGCAGAGTTGTTCATTGCGGTGTGAATATTGCGAGATGCAGGGCGGCTACTTGTTGCGGGCGTGAAGCATGGAGTAAATTATGAAATATGCTCTCCATCTTCTCGAAGACGGCCTGGCCGGTGTACGCAATACTTGCCGCATGGTTAGTGGTGGGTACAGGCAGTGAAGCGGCCTTCGCCGAGCTGCCCTCAACTGATGTCCCGGTCTTGGCCGAGGTACGGAGTCAGTCGCAGGGCAAAGTATCTCCACTTTCCCTACCGAATGATTCTCGTTCGGATCTGTTTCGCCAGGCGCCCACGCTCAGCGGGCGGTTGCGGGTCAGCGAGCAGACGTTGATTCCCTACATCGGCGCCGGGTTTGGCGGGGGCTACGTGACGGAGCGCGATCGTGCCTTGAGCCCTCAGCCGGTTCTGCCGCAACAAAATCTCTTCGGCGAGTCCATGGGCAAAGGCATGATGCCGAACGAATTTCAGATGGGCATTCGCATTCCGTTCTAATCCTGCCGACTCTGTTTTCCCCATCCTGCGCAGTCTTCAGTAGAGCGTGGCTGGAAGAGCCGACGGGCCAGGTCTGCGGGGTCGACTCCGTCCAGGGTCGGGAGGATCAGGTGCGCCTCGGTCAGTTGTACTGATGGATAGGTTGTCGCAGCGGCGAGAACACGCATCCCTGCTTGTACTCCCGCTTGAATCCCGGCGCGGGAATCTTCGATCACCAGACATTCACTGGACCGAAGAAACAATGCGGCTTGGTGCCCGGCGGTATGGTTATGAAAGAGTGCCGCTTTCCGTTCGATGATCCGGGCATGGAGGGCAGGATCGCAACTTCCGCCTCGCCTGGTAAGCAGCGCGGCGGCACAGGTCCGTTCATCCATGCCGAGGTAGGGGCCGTAGTACTCTTTCTTGCTCAAGACGAGTCCAGCCTCGCTCAACGCTTGCTGAAAACATTCCAGATGCGTCATCTCATCGTCGGCGATGACGCCATTGAAGTCGAAAATAATCGCGCGCAAAGATTCCCCCGTAACGTCTGTCGAATATGCGGCTAGGCGCATCACCCTAGCCGAGTTTCCCGGTGCGGGACAAGCAGAACTCCTTGTTCCATAGGGATCCCTACGGTATGCTGCGTCACGAATGCGTCCAACCTCCGATTTGAACATTTTCCAAATCTTGTGGCTCTATGAGTGATTACGCGGTTCTCGGCGATCTGTTGGTGATCTATGCGGTATCCACCGCCGTGGTCTTCGTGTTTCACCAGTTCCGGTTGCCGTCGATTGCCGGATTTCTGGTGGCGGGCGCGCTGATCGGTCCCCATGGATTGCATCTCATTCCCGATGTATCTCAAGTCCAGGTGTTGGCTGAAATCGGCATCGTCTTGTTGCTCTTCACGATTGGAATGGAGTTTTCCTCCGCGCATTTCGCTTCCGCGCGCCGCATTCTCGCGGTGGCCGCGCCCGTCCAAACCGGAGGGGTGCTCATCCTGGCCTTGCTCGGAGCGCTGGCCGTGGGGCTCTCCTATCAGCAGGGCATTTTCTGGGGCTTCCTATTATCGCTCAGCAGCACGGCCATTGTGCTCAAGGCCCTATCTGAGCAGGGCGAGAGTGATTCGTTTCACGGACGGGCCACCGTGGCGATTTTGATTTTCCAGGACCTGGCCGTCGTTCCGATGATGCTCATCACCCCGATTCTGGCGACGCCCAGCGGGAGTGCGATGGGAATGGTGTTGCTGACCTTGTTCAAGGCGGCGGTCGTGGTGGTGTTGATCGTCGCCGCGGCTTGGTATCTGGTGCCGCGATTGTTGCGTCATATCGTACGGAGTCGGAGCCGGGAGCTCTTCCTGCTCTCGATTATCGTCTTGTGCCTTGGCATTGCCTGGCTGACGTCGCTGGGGGGGTTGTCACTGGCCTTGGGCGCATTTATCGCAGGGCTGGTGATGTCGGAATCGGAGTATAGCCACCAGGCGTTGGCCGAAGTGCTGCCGTTTCGGGACAGTTTCAATAGTTTGTTTTTCGTGTCGATCGGGGTCCTGATGGATTTGCGGGTGGTATTGGACCATCCGTTTATCGTGCTGGGGCTTCTCGTGGCCGTCATTGCCGGGAAATTACTTGCCGGAGCGGGAGCGATGGTGGCCTCGGGCGCTCCGCCCAGGTCAGCGGTGCTCGTCGGGGTGGCACTCGCGCAGGTCGGGGAATTTAGTTTTATCCTCGCGCAGCAGGGGCAGGATGCCGGCTTGTTCACGGGCGATCAGTATCAGCTCTTTCTGGCAGTGTCGGTGCTGACCATGGTGGTAACGCCGTTCCTGATGCAATGGTCGCCCCATCTCGGTCGACGGATTGAGGCGATGCAACGCGTGCGTGGCTGGATGCCCACGCGCACCCTTGCGCACGTGGAACAGCTTGAAGGGAATCAGGTCCGCATCAAGGATCATGTGATTATAGTGGGCTACGGACTCAACGGTCGAAACCTGGCTCGCGTGTTGAGCGAAACCGAGATCCCGCATGTGGCCCTCGATCTGGACGGTGAAACGGTGCGTCGCGAGTCGCGGCACGGCGTCCCGATTTACTACGGCGATGGCTCGAACGCGAACGTGCTTCGACATATGAAAATCGAAGATGCCAAAGTGTTGGTGGTGGCGTTGTCCGATCCGTTCACGGCCAGAAGAACGGTCAAGGTCGCCAAGGGACTGAATTCGAAACTCCACATTGTGGTGAGGACGCGATACCTGAAAGAGTTAGAAGAGTTGCACCAACTGGGCGCGGACGACGTGGTACCGGAGGAGTTCGAGACGTCGATCGAAATTTTCGCGCTGGTGCTGCGTACCTACAGCCTGCCGCAGGAGTTTGTGGCTCGAAAAGCGGAACAAATCAGGCGGGAGGGGTATGCCCTGCTGCGCAGGAGCGAGATGCCGGAGTTGGCGCATCATCTCCGCGGGGGCACGTTGACCGATGTGGAGGTGGAAACCTGCCGAATCGATGAGGAAGCTCCGGCGGTGGGGAAATCGCTGACGGAACTGTCCATTCGACCGCGGACCGGCGCGTCCGTTATCGCCTGGACTCGCAGCCAGGTCACTCAGTCAAACCCGTCCGAAACCGTGCGGTTGCAGGCCGGCGACGTCGTCACGTTGCTCGGATCCCGCGACCAGATTCGTCGGGCCATGGCGCTCTTGAACGAGCCCAATCATGGCACGAGTCGGCGGCTCGCATAGCTCAGTCGGTTAACTTCTCCAGCGAAGCGTCACGCGGTCTTTCAACGGATGGTCCAATGGACGGCCGGTCTGCACGGCTGCGAGATGGGCTGCCTTCAGTTTGTAGTACCACTTGGCAGGCGTGTCGGCGTCATCGATCAGCATAAGCGCCGGTTTGTATTTCAGTCCCACGGCTTGCCGCTCCATCGCCTGTTTGTCCTGCTTCATGAAGATGTTGGCAAAATAACGGAACAGGGGTTTGGCGAAGGGCAGCCACGGAAGGATGTTCCAAGCAGCGGTAAAATCGATCCGACATTGTTGCTCACCGATAGGCGTCACGGTGGCGCGCGAAGAGACGTACATCGAACCGCATTGCACGAACTCGAAGCGTTGGTTGGGGAGCACAAAGTCGATGGTCGTCGTCAAGGGCCCGCCGTAGAGCCGATTCAGGAGCTTATACGGTCCGCTGTTTTTCGACGGCGCGTGGGGCACCATGCGAAATCCGTTGGGGATCGGCTCGAAGGTCTTTGCCTTGTCGTGCATGCTGGCTTTGGTCCGCCACCAGGAACTCTGGTGCACGAAGGGACCGTGGGCCGGATCCATGAGTCCGACAATGCCGTCATCGATCGTACAGTCTAAGATCGTCGAAATCTGGATCATGCGATAGGGTTCGGACGGGAGCGGGAGACGCGGGAGTTCCGGAACCGGTTGTTTCGGCTGTTGCGGATCCGGGAGAAATACCCAGACGTATCCATCCTGATCCTGGCAGGGATAGGATGTGATGCCGATCTTGTCCGGTTGGAGCGCAGACCCTTCCACGAGTGCCGGAATATGACGGCAGCGGCCGCAGGTATCGAACTGCCATCCGTGATAGGCGCATTCGACGCGCTCTCCATCAAAGTGTCCGAACGAGAGCGGCATGCCGCGATGTGGGCATATGTCGCGCATCGCCGCGACTTGGCCTTGGCGGTCACGGCAGACGAGGATCGGTTGTCCTAACATCACCTGGGTTTGCATCTGGCCGACAGCCAGCGACGTGCTCGTAGCAGCCGGATACCAGAAGCCAAAGAGCGGGGCGCTCTTTGTCGGTTTGAGTTCCGTGATCAGGTCTGTGCTCATGGGAAATGCAGTCGCCAGGTTTGTCGCGCTGAGCGAGATAGTGCGCCGCCGAATGGACTATAACGGCGGGCCTGCAACAGGTCAAGTAAACGGGCACGTAGCCGGCGGGCGCAGACGGTGATGATCAGGTCGACCAAGCTTCGCTCCTGGTCCCGCGTTTCTTGACAAGAAAAAGAAGCGGAGACTATAGTCATTTTCGATAGTTTGTCCTGTGTTTTGTGTGCTTCGGAAGATGAGGTAAGCGATGACGACCGCACAAATCGAGCCCACAGCCGCCCTGGCGCAACTTCGCGACTCGAAGGCCGACCGCGTTACGATCGTACTCCTCAGCGGGGACCTCGATAAAGCCATGGCCGCCTTTATCATTGCGACCGGAGCCGCCGCGATGGGGATGCGGGTGACGGTGTTCTTTACCTTCTGGGGACTGAACACGATTCGCAAAAAAGGGGCAAGCAGCTCTGCATCGGACTGGCTGCGCCGCATGTTCGGGTTTCTGAACAAAGGCGGAGCGGACACGTTGCCCTTGTCCCGCTTCCATTTCTGGGGGTTGGGCACGAAGATGATGCAAGTGGTGATGAAGCAGAATCGTATGCCCGGCGTACCGGAATTGATGCAGATGGCGCTGGATCTCGACGTGCGTTTCATTGCCTGCACGACGACCATGGGATTGATGGGGATTACGAAAGACACGTTGATAGAGGGAATCGACCAATTTGCGGGTGTGACCACTTACCTGGCGGAAGCCAAGCAGGGCAGTGTTAATCTGTTCATCTAAGCAGGGCTGAGGAGAGGGCATGATACAGGCTGATGTGAAGCTCGATACGCTGGGGTATTTCTGCCCGATGCCGATTATTTTGACCTCGAAGAAGATCAAGGAACTGACCATGGGACAGGTGTTGGAAGTCGTCTCGGACGACGAGGGCATCAAGAAGGATATGCCGGCTTGGTGCGAGACGACCGGCCATGAAATGGTGGGACTGGAAGAGGAGCAAAGTTCTTCCAAACGGATTTACAAGGCCTTCGTCAAAAAAGCCAAGTAGCACTCAGCACAGGCGCGCGGATGCGAGGCCGTCATAATTCTGCAAAGCCGGAGGGTACGGTTGCCAACCTCCGGCTTTTTTCTTGTTTCAGGTCCCCCGGCGCCGGGCAATCTTGAAGGGGGGTAAAAGGGAGCGCAGTGAGCCAGGTTGTCGAATGTGTGCCGAATTTCAGTGAAGGCCGGAACCCCCAGGTTATCCAGGCATTAGTCGCCCTGGTTCGATCGGTGCCTGGCGTGGCCCTGCTGGATCAGTCACAGGATCCGGACCATCATCGGGCGGTTGTCACGTTTGCCGGCCGGCCCTATGCCGTCGCGGAGGTGGCCTTTCAAATGGCGCGACTGGCCTCCCAGTTGATCGACCTGCGAAGCCACCAGGGCGAACACCCGCGCGTCGGCGCGACGGACGTCATGCCATTGGTCCCCATTCGCGGCGTCAGCATGCAGGATTGTGTGCAATTGGCTCGCATGGTCGGTCAGCGTATTGGGAATGAATTGAAGATTCCCGTGTTTCTGTACGAACAGGCGGCCACGAGTCCTGAACGCGCACAGCTTGAATGGATTCGAAAAGGCGGACTGAAGGGACTGGCGGACCGGATGGCCGCCGACCCTGCCTGGGTGCCGGACTTCGGCCCGAAGCAGCTGCATCACACCGCCGGAGCTACGGTCGTGGGAGCGCGGTGGCCGCTCATTGCCTTTAACGTGAATTTGAAGAGCCGGGACCTTTCAGTTGCCAAGGCTATTGCGAAGGCGGTTCGGCAGTCGAGCGGAGGCCTTCCGTGCGTGAAAGCGATCGGCGTCGAACTACGCAGTCAGGGGCTTATACAGGTGTCGATGAATCTCACGAACCATGAGGAGACGCCGCTTCACGTGGTATTCGCCGCCGTGCAGCGGGAGGCAGCGGCTTGCGGCGTGGAAGTGGCTGGGACGGAGATTGTCGGGTTGGTTCCCGAACAGTCTCTTATTGAGACCGCGCAGCAGGCGCTTCACCTCGATCGATTTGAGGGACAGCAGGTGCTCGAAGTGCGATTGGGCAGTGCGGAGTCGCGGTCGGCGATCGGCCGATTGGCCGCGCCGCAGCCAGGGAAGGAGCCGCTGCCGCTGCTGGCCAAATCCGGGGCGCTCGACGTGAATATGGCGGACCAGCAGGGATTGACCGGGGGCAGTGTGGGCGCCCTCTCGGCGTCGTTCGCGGCTGCGCTGGGGACCATGGTGGCCAAACTGAATCGCGCACGGGCGGCTGAAACGCGTTTGTCCGAGATTGGTACGCGCCTCCGCGAGTTGGCGCAGGCGGATCGTGACGCTTATGCCCGAGTACTCCAAGCAAGGAGACTTCCGCCCGACCATCCCGATCGTGCTCTGCAAATTTCCTCCGGCTTATTGGGTGCGATCGAAACGCCGATGGAAACCGTGAAGCTTTGTTGCGAGGTGATTCCGCTTTTGCGCGGCCTGTTGGCGCATGCGAAGCCGGAACTTCAGCCTGACTTGAAGATGGGGATCAAACTTGCCGATGCCGTCATCGAGGGATGTTTGGAAATGGTCGGTGAGAATATGAAAGCTCAACCAAATCAGCAACTTATTGCATCCATTCGGGAGCGGTTTGCCCAGGCGGAACAAATGCTTGTGGATGCGAAATCGCTATGCTACACTCCACCCTTCGATTTGTGGCCCCAAAACATGTTGAATATCCTGAAACTTCGCTGAAAGAGAGTCGAAGGTAGCTGACGATGGAAATTAAGGTCTTCAATAACAATGTCGAAAAAGCCCTGAAGGTCGCCAAAAAGAAATTGGCGGGCGAAGGATTGTTCCGGGAACTGAAGCGCCGCCGGTACTATGAGAAGCCGAGTGTCCGCAAGAAGGCAAAAGAGCGAGAGGCTCAACGTCGGCGGCAGAAGTGGCTTGCGAAGCGACGGCCGGAATAGTCGACCGGCATTCTTTCCTTCCGACGACGAATTCGATCACTCCAGTTGAGTTCTTCTTTCCGGTAGATCCATGCAGGCGCAAGAGATCCACGCCGTCATCCGAACGGTCAAGCGGGAGGTTGCCCGCTGGCCGGATCCGGTTGTGGGCGTCGTAGCTAGAGAGTCCGGACGCGATCCCTTCCTTGTGCTGATCTCCTGCCTACTCAGTCTTCGAACCAAAGACAAGACCACCGCTGAAGCCAGTGCGCGGCTGTTCGCGCGAGCTTCGACACCTGCTACCATGCAGCGCTTGTCTCAATCGGCCATCGAGTCAGCGATCTATCCAGTTGGGTTCTACCGCACCAAGGCGAAGCAGATTCTGCAGATTTGCACTCAACTTCTTGAGCGCTACCAAGGTCGAGTGCCGGAACAGATTGAAGCGTTGCTGACCCTGCCGGGAGTAGGCCGTAAGACGGCGAATCTGGTGGTGACGGTCGGGTATGAGAAACCGGGGATTTGTGTCGATATTCATGTCCACCGGATCAGCAACCGGTGGGGCTATGTGAAAACCAAAAATCCAGACGAGACAGAAAGGGCCTTACGCGGCAAACTTCCCCGCAAATATTGGATCACCTTCAACGATCTGCTCGTGCCCTACGGGCAGAATCTCTGCCAGTCCGTCTCACCCTTCTGCACTCGATGCAAGATTGCCCAGTATTGCGATCGTATCGGCGTGACGCATTCGCGGTAAAGATTTTTCCTGGCTCCGCCTCGCTTGTGAACAATCCCAGCGGCGGCTCGGTGATTCATGTCCTGGTAACTCCACTGATCGTCACGTATCATGACCTATGGCAAAGATTTTCTGGCTCCTTGTCTGTTCCCGCAATTCACGGAGGTAGACATGTCTATGCAATCCAGGTTCGATAGAGTCATTATCGGTTCGCTGGCCCTGTTGACGCTCGTGGCGTTCCTCGTAAGTCCGATATCGGTGCAGGCTGCGGACACGCCGGCCGGTGGGAAAGTCAAAGTGTTGTACCACGTGGATGGGAAAGATCCAGAGGTCGCCAAGTATGCTTTGGCTTTGATCAACAAACACATTGAGGCGGAGGGAGGACCAGACAAGATCGATGTGGAGCTAGTGGTGCATGGTCCGGCGTTGGAATTGTTTGAGAAAGACAAGATGGATGCCGAAATGACCAAACGATTCGATCAGATTATCGAAAAGGGCGTGAAGGCCGAAATGTGTCAGGTGTCGATGAAGCTCTATAACAAGACGCTCGACAATCTTGTGAGGGGTTTTGTGGCCACCCTGCATCCGGTGGCGGTCAAACGCATCGCGGATCTCCAGCAGCAGGGCTACATCTATATTAAGCCGTGAGAAGGGGCATATCGTCATGCGCTCCAAGAGCCTTCGCTCCATAGGCCTTACGCTGGCTCTGCTTGCAACGTGGGACAGTTCTGTCGAGGTGGGACATGGTGGAGAGGGACTGTCCGCGGCGCCTGATTTTGAGCTAGTCACAGTTGGCGGTGAAGTGGTCAGCAACGTCTCTTTGAGAGGGCAGCCGGCTCTGCTGGTGTTTTGGGCACCCTGGTGCAACGTGTGCCGGAAGGAGTTGCCGGAGATCGCGAATTTTTATCGTCAGGGCAAGCCGGCACAGTTGCGCGTTATCTCAATCGGTTTTGCCGATCTCCGTGCGAATGTGGATGCGTTTGTGAAAGACCGGCCGGAGGTCTTCCTGTTCCCCACCGCCTATGACGAAGACCGGTGGGTGGCTCAGGCGTTCAGAGTGCGTGTCACTCCAACCTATGTGGTGCTGAATCAGCAAGGCGAGATTGCGGTGATGCACCTAGGCGCCGGTCTTTTGCAGAATGATCGGTTCAGAGCTTTTCTGTCGGGTCTGAAGCAGTCGTGATGGGGGTTGAGGAGGGCAATTGCTCTCCCCCCCCGGATGACCTGTGTTCGGTCGCGTTGTGCCTAAATAAAGAGTTTGGTTTCTGCTTGCGCGGTCAGTGAGAGGATGGAAGGGAGGCCGAGCACTTCGTCGACATTGCGTTCTACGGCGCCCGATTCGACTCCCATGTATTCGAGACCCGCGCTGCAAGCGATGAGCTGAAATTGTCCTACAAGCCGGGCTTCATGAAACATCTCAGAAATTTTGGGGACCTTTTTTTCCTTCAACAGGCGTGTGACCTCCTCGGCAGAGGCGGCATATTCAGGCGGAAAGTCGATGTCGTCGATCTTGCCTTCAGCCAGTTTCTTGATCGTCCAGAACAGCAACACCACAATGACCTCCTTGCCCATGGCGGCGGCGGTGAGGCCGAGGGTCGCGACCTGGTGGAGCTTGTCGTAGGTGGCGTTGTGGGCGAAGATGACGAACTTGGGCGTTTCGGCCATGGCGGCTATTTGACCTTCTGTTTGGTTTTGACGCTGTTGATAAAGTCGCTGATGGCCGCATCCACCTCGGCAGGCGTCATGGCGCGATCGTGCATCTCGCTCTCATCGAGCAGGTAACGCTCTCCCTGTTTTTCCTGCCGCACGATCACGGAATTTTCCGGCGTCACCTCCACCCGCATGAACCATTCTTTTTTGCCCTGCGTCATGACGACTTCTTTGCCGAGCCCGATCTTGCTGATGTCGATCTGCAGCTCAGGCTCCGGGGCGGCATCGGCAGCCTGCGCTCTGTGATCGATCGGCTCGAGGGTGCTCAGCGAGAGGGCCAGGCCGAGGACGGCCAGGCGGAAGGCTCCTGGGCGGAGCGGCGTCAGCGTTACGCTGCTGGGTAGCTGCGGCAGCATGGTGGGGAATTATAGCCCGGGGCGTGCGGAACGTAAACCGGTTGAGCGTCACACCCTTTCCGAGGTGCAAAGCCCCATGCTAGGATGCGCCGGTGATACGCGACATTTTGGCTCAGATCGAATCCTACGTGCCGGCGAACGTCCTGATTTGGTTCGCGGTTTCGTCTGTCTTCATGTTCGTGGGGACCCTGATCGCGATTCCCATCATTTTGATGCGGTTGCCGGCGGACTATTTCGATATCCGGATTCCGCGCCCCTGGATGGAGAATCATCACCCAGTCCTTCGCCTGATCGGCCATGTGGTCAAGAACGTCGTGGGCGCGATTTTTCTATTCGCCGGCTTTCTCATGCTGTTTTTGCCGGGGCAAGGCGTGCTGACGATGTTAATCGGCCTGTCTCTGATCGAGTTTCCCGGCAAGCGGCGCGTGGAAGCCAAAATCGTCGGACAGTCTACCGTCCTGAACACGATCAACGCGATGCGAGCCAAGTTTGGCAAGCCACCGCTGATCATTGCTCCGGACTGACGCCGTCGGCGTAGACATCCGTCACGCCAGTTATCCATAACCTGTGTGCCTATTCCCCCATCATGCCCACTCTCTATCTGATTGACGGCAGCGCGTACATCTATCGAGCGTTTTTTGCCCTGCCGCCGTTGAGCAATTCCAAGGGGCTGCAGACCAATGCGGTCTATGGCTTCACCACCATGTTGCTGAAAGTCCTGCGGGACCATCGACCGGATTATGTTGCCGTGGTGTTTGATGAAAAAGGCCCGACTCATCGCCATGAGGCGTTCAAGGACTACAAGGCGCAACGGCCTCCCATGCCCCAAGGCATGAGCGCGCAGATTCCCTACATCCATCGCGTGGTGGAGGCGCTGTCCCTTCCGGTGGTTCGACAGGCCGGTTACGAGGCCGACGATCTGATCGGCACTTTGGCGCGAAAAGGGGAAGGCGAAGGCCTCGATGTCGTGATCGTGACGAGCGACAAGGACATGTTTCAGCTGCTGACTCCCAAGACGCGTATTTACGACCCGGTGAAAGATAAGTGGTTTGGGGAGGCGGATTCGCAGGTGCGGTTCGGCGTGGAGCCGGCCCGTGTCGTCGAGGTTATGGGCCTCATGGGAGATACCAGCGACAATATTCCCGGTGTCAAAGGGATCGGCGAGAAAACGGCCGTGAAGTTGATCACTCAGTTCGGCACGATTGAAGAGTTGTTGCGGCGTGTCGAGGAAGTGACGCCGGCCAAAACCAAGAACCTTCTGCTGGAGCAGGGCGACAATGCCCGCATGAGCAGGCAGCTGGCGACCATCCAGTTGGATTGTCCGATCGAATTTGCCGCGGCCCATTTTCACGCCAAAGCGCCGCAGACCGAGACGCTCGTGAGCCTCTTGCGCGAATTGGAATTCATGACGCTGGCCAAAACCTTTCAGGGGGAGACGCCGGAGCAGAACCGGTTAGGTGCTGAGGTCGAGCAGATCCATGATGCCCCTGGAGCGGAAGCATTTCTGAAACGGCGACAACCGGATGCCATGCTGGGTGTGGCTTGCGTGTTGAGTGGTGAGGCCGGCGTGCGAGCGAATATCCGAGGCTGCGCCTTTGGCTGGCCGGATGGCGCTGCTGTGTTCGTGCAGGGAGAGGCGCATGACTGGCCGCGACCATTCATGTCGTATCTGGGAGATGGCAACAAGCTAAAAGCGGTGCAGGATCTCAAGCCGACCTTATTGGCGCTCCACCGGCAAAGGATCGAGATGCCGGGTCCCTACTTCGATCCGATGGTCGCCGATTATCTGCTCAATCCCAACCGTCGCGCGCACACGCTAGAAGCGATCGCCATGGACCTGCTGAGTTATCAACTCGGCGCAGGCTCACGCGAGGAAGCGAGCAAGGAGACGCAATCTCTGTTTGATGTGCATGAGACGGTCATTCGTGCAACCGGAGAGGCGGCGGCGGTGACGGCCAAAGTGGCGCCGTTGTTGCGCGAGCGGCTGAGAGAGCAGGGCAGCCTGTCGTTATTCGAACAGGTCGAAATGCCGTTGGTGCCGGTATTGGCCGACATCGAACGCAACGGCTTTTTGCTCGATGTCGAAGGGCTGCGCGCATTGAGCAAGGAGCTGGAGCGGGAACTCGAGCAGATGGTTGGAACGATTTACCGGCTGGGCGGCGGCGAGTTTAATATCGGTTCGCCGAAGCAGTTGGCCACGGTACTGTTCGACACGCTGGGCCTCAAGCCGCTCCGGAAAACGAAGACCGGGTTTTCCACCGATGAAGACACGCTGACGCAACTGGCGAGTCAGCACGAGCTTCCCGCGCAAATTCTCAGCTATCGGACGCTGACCAAACTCAAATCGACCTACGTCGATGCCCTGCCGCAGCTAGTCAATCCTGAGACCAGACGGCTACATACGTCGCTCAATCAGACGGTTGCCGCCACGGGACGACTTTCCTCGACCGATCCCAATCTGCAAAACATTCCGGTGAAGGGCGACTACGGCCTGCGGATCCGCGAAGCCTTCATTGCGCCGCCAGGCCACCACCTGCTCTGTGCCGACTATAGCCAGGTGGAACCGCGTATTCTGGCGCATCTCTCCCAGGACCCTCGCTTATTGGACGTGTTCGAAAAGGGAGAAGATATTCACATGGCGACGGCCATGGAAATTTTCAACCTGCCCGCCGGCGAGGTCACCCGCGAGATGCGACGAGCGGCGAAGAGCGTGGTGTTCGGGATTGTCTATGGCATCAGCCCATTCGGTCTCGCGTCGAACATCGGTGTTCCCCAAGCCGATGCCAAAAAATACATCGAGACATTCTTCGAGAAGTTTGCAGCCGTGCGGGCCCTTATGGACCGCAATATCAGCGATGGCAAGACCAAGGGCTATACGACGACGATCCTGGGGCGCCGTCGCCCGATTCCAGAGCTGCAGAGCGGCGATCCCTCTCAGCGCGGCGTCGGCGAGCGCATGGCGGTGAACAGTCCAATTCAAGGGTCGGCGGCAGACCTCATTAAGGTCGCCATGATCAATGTTCATCGACGTCTGCAAGGCGAACTGCCTCGCTGCAAAATGATCCTTCAAGTACACGACGAGTTGATTTTCGAGGTGCCGGACCAAGAGCTGGAACAGGCGAAGCACCTCGTGAAAGCGGAAATGGAAGCGACCGGCGCGGCCTTGGAGTTATCGGTGCCGCTTAAGGTCGATCTCGGAGTCGGTCAGAATTGGCGATCGGCTCACCCGTAACGCAAGAACTGCGGGGGGTAGGATGTATCATTGTGGGACGGAGACGCGCATCGCTGTCAGTCACCGAGCCTGAGTTCCAGGCTTTAGTGCAGGAAGCGCTCGACGGCCTTCCTGACGAATATGCCAAGCTCATCACCAACGTCGCCGTGGTGGTAGAGGAAGAGCCCTCCCCCGAAGTTCTCGCTGATCTCGAACTGGAGGAAGATGAAGATCTTCTCGGCCTCTATCAGGGGCTCTCTCTCGACAAAGAATCCTTCTTCCAGGCAGGCGGGCAACTACCGGCCAAAATCTCCATCTACCGAGGGCCGATCCTCAGGCTCTGTCGCACCAGAAAGGAAGTCGTGCAGGAAGTGCGCGACACGGTGGTGCATGAGATCGGACATCATTTCGGGTTTGACGACGACGAGATGCCGTATTGAGCGGTGGGGGAAGAGGCTATGACGGCAAAGTGTGCTTCGCGTCTTTGGCATGTCACGGTTGCTGCTGTATTTCTTTTGGCCGTGACATCTGGATGTGCCATACATGCTTGGAGGGTTGTGCCGACCGACGTTCCTGAAGAAGCGATGGCCTCCTATGCCCAAGAGCCGGGCGCAGTCATCTACTACAACGTGCCTGCGGTGTTCGAGAAGCCGTTGGCTAGAGATACGGCTGATTCATTTCAAAGAGCCCAGTCGGCTCACGATGGGATGACAAGGCCGCATGGATGTCACCTGCCGATCAAATCAGAGAGCCTGTCACCGCTCGATTCTCCTCCGAACCGTCCTGCCGAAAAATCCTGTCGACCTAACGGTCGACAAGCCTGAGCATCGTTTTCCAGCGGTCAATGTAAGTCCACGCGGCGTGTAAGTCCGCGTGGCGCGCGCGGATCTATTGCAAATCGGCACGATCCTGGAGTCGTCCTGCCATCATCTTGAGGATGACGAGATCCTCGATCGACAGCATCGGGACCTGCAGCGCGCCGAAGGGACCGTGTGTCTGCGTTCCAATGCGGTTCGAAGATAGGTCGAGTCTGCCAGGAGGCAATCGATCACGACTTCCTGACCGGATCGGATTCCCACAATCCGCCAAATCGAGATCCCCTGAAAGACCATAGGGCGTGGATGGATGATAGTGGAGTCGAAGAGAGATGAGACGAGCGCCTGTATCTGTTCGCGTGAAGGCGGATCCAGCAGAATGAGGAGGTCAATGTCCGTCGTGGCTCGAGGTTCCATCAGGGCGCTGTAGGCCCACCCCCCGGCCAGCGCATAGGTCACGCCGCGTCGGTTGAAGTCGGTGATGAGGGCGGAGAACGTGCGGACTAGGATTGGCTCTGCTGCCATGCCTGCTCTTTGGTCAGTCGAATTTCATGCATGACCTGCGTGATTCCCTCACCCGCACCCGGTGCATTCCGTTGCTCGATCACGGCCTGACGCAAGGCCAGTCCCAACTCCGTCAGTTCCATGGTGCGGCGCAAATTATCGGCAATGCGCCTGTCGTCTGGATGGGAGGAGGTTGATGGCATGACCGGCTCCGAGCAAGAATGGTCTCTGCAGGAGAGTCTACTTGACGACCCGTTAGGGAGCAAGCAGGAAGGCGCGTTCTGCTGGTGGTCTCTCTGGTGGAAGAGTGGCATCGGGCATCGATGTGGGGGGACCACCGCTGAGCGAGGTGAGAGTTCAGGCTTACGAGTATAGCCGCCCGACGATCTGATTGAAGTTGAAGAGCATGGCGTTGGCGCGGGTGTAGGCGGCGTGGCCGTAGTAGTGATCGCGGACATTGGTTGAGCTCGTGCAGTCTTTGTAATCGACGAGCAGGCATTGCCCTTCGCTCGGGAAGCGGGTAGCGCGGCGCGCGCATTCCACCCAGCGCTCGAAGCCGTCGTAGGGCTCCACTAATTCCCACACAGCTTTATTCGCCGCTTTGGCCTGATCGTTGCCCGTGAGCGCATCACTTCCGGCCACGGCCAGTTCCTGCACGTAGTCGCCTCCCCACGCGATCGGCATTTCGACGGTGATCTGCGGCAGATCCATTTTTGAGAGCCAGGTCTTTCCGTCGGTGCGCAGATTGCGGTGGTTCACGATGTGGAGCAGTTTGCCGATGCCGGAGGGGTCCCATCCGTAACGCACCGGTGTGCCGAACGTGACGATATCGAGGGCCACGCCATTGAGTAAGGTGCCATCGGTCAATAACGGGTCGATGCGTTGAATGGCCTGCGCATCCGGAGTTTGTGGATTCGCGGCGAGCAGAAGATCGAAGAACGTCTTCCGTCCCGTGATCGGCGAAGGGCAGAGCAGATTCGAGGCCAGCGCCAGCACGAGCCCGGCCTGACCATGGGCTTGAATCAGAATTCGATCCCCGGCCCCCAAATGCTGTTCGTTCACGAGTGCGCGCAGCCGATCCAAGAGTCGGCAGACAGCCAGGGCGCGGCCTAGGTGATGATGTTCACTCGACCAGAGTTCGCGGACGCAGCTAATGGGTTTCGTTACTTGCTGGTTGAGGGCTTTGCGGCATTGTTCAACGATCGGTGCGGTGAAATTGCCGGCGTCGCCGATCTGGCTGTCGAGCAGATTTTTCGTCGCCTCATCGTTGGCAAGCGGTGGCTTCAGGCCACCGGGGAGTGGCGTGATGCCATTGGTGCCTTCCCGCATGAACGAGAGGAGCGAGTCCAGGCCGGAGATGCCGCGTGAATAGCCACGCTTAAGGCCCCCCACTTCATCGAGTCGTCCCAATCCAAACACGTCGGTGCCCGGGATGGACCCATGCAAAAACATGATCAGGCGCACTCCGGCCTGCGACAGTTTCTGTCCGGCCTGGCCCATGGCTGCTTGCCAGGCGGGCGCATCACTGTCGGGCGGAGGTGTCCAGTCTGCATAGGTGAGCCGGTCGCCGGGGTTCTTCCGGGAGAGTTCGTCGTGCTGGAAGTTGTTCTCGGTAGGCATGGGAAGATTGTCATACCCGAAACGGATCCCGAAGTTCAATGGAGAGAGCGAGGGGGCAAGGCGGATGCGCTCACTGGCGGGCGGGCGAGTCGGTGGCGATTGGTTCAGCGGCGGGTGGTGAATACAGCTTGGTTTTCGGCATAACGGCCATGGCGGAACAGGTCTTGGCCTCGTCGTCGATGCGGCGATCGACGATGGTCACGCCCTGCAGATATTCTTGGACTATTTCTTCACGCACGACTTCGATGTCCTGCTCCGTCTCGCGGCCGGTGCGTTCCCGCAGGCGGTCGGTGGCATGTTCCTTCACCTGGACCCGGATTTGTTTGGCGATGTCGGCCCGGGCAGCCAACTCGGAAACGCGCTGACAGACCAGTTTGCCTTTGCTCAGATCGCCCTGGCCCTGTCCGATCAGAAATTGATCGGCGTTATAGGATGGCGCAGTTTCACGCTGCGGCCGGTCTCTGTTCTCTGGTGCAATTCCCTGTTCTCGTGTGTGAAGCTGCTGGAAGCTCCGTTCGGCATGGGTGCGAACATCTTGTGTGGTGGATTCCGCCGCCCTTGCGGGCGCGGCTATAAGCAGAGAGCAGGCGATCCACAACGCCGTCTGAATGTGCCCCGCAGTCAGCGGCATAGCTATTTCCCCCCTTGATTGATGCTGTGGGTGGAACTACCTTGTGGAGCGGGGCCGGCAGATGGTGCCGGTTGCGTCTGTTGTGTGACCGGCGGGCGAGCCCCGCGAGTGGTGGCGGCCGGTGATTGTGGCTCGGAGGGCGGAAGGGTGCCGCCCCCGGCTCGATAGGTATGCAATGTCGGCTGGCGGGGTGGAGTATTCGGCGCCGGGACTTGCCGATAGGTCGGCATCATGCTGCGGCCCGGATGGGACGGTGAGGTTCCCGGCTGGGGATGGACTTGGATAATGGTGGTCGTGTTGCCGGATTGTGGCGGGTGTCCTGACGGGTTGGGCAGCAACGGATTGAGTTGATAGACGCTTGAGAGTTGCTTGGAATCGGTCGGCGGGGTTGTGCCTGGTTGGGCCGGTTGTTGCGGCACGACATAGTATCCGGGCAAAAAGGGAACAGTATGCGGAACCGGCGGCTGTCGCGGTTGGGGTGGCGCCGGTGGCGACTTGGCTCCGACGGTCTGCTGGGCGATGGCCAGGTGGGGGTTGTTCGGATTCAACTGGCCTGCGAAGCCAAGCAGTGCTTGGACTTGGGCCAGGCCTGCTGAAGGGTACGGTTGCGCGAAGGGGCCAATCAAAATCCAGTCGGTCCAGGCCTGCGCCACCATCGCGTTTGACTCGGCCTGATTGAGCAGGTCATTGCGTTGCTGGTTCAGCTGCCGGGCTTGCCCCGGCGGGGTCGCTTGGGCCAGCGCCTGGTTGGCTTCTTCCAGTTGCTGATGGAGTTGATCGACATCTTCCTTCAGGGCGACCAGTTCCTGCCGCACATCCTCATTTTGCTTCAGGGCGGTGATCGCCTGCGCGGCCTCATCGCTGTCCACTTGGGCCTTGAGCGCGACCCGAATCACCACGACGTCTCCGTCGAGCCAGGTGTCCACTTGCTGATCGAGCACCAGCACCATGCCGGCGGTATAACTGCGAATTTCATCCTGGGTGACGTCCAGATCCCGCACGACGGTTACGCTCTCCAAGTAGGACGCCACCTGTTCTAACGCTTGTTTCTTGGCCTGCTCCGTGGCGATCCGGATTGCGTCTGTCTTGGTCTCCCGGTCGGTCATCCGATGCTCCCCCGTTGCCGTGACGACCCGAACCTCGGCGTAACTTGAAGTGGGGCATGCCAGGAAGAGGGAGAGGCTTATCGTCATCAGACCGACCAGGGGAACGAGGCATCGGTCTCGCGGAGACGTGCCGGCTAAAGAGCGGAGATCACTATTAACACTGTTCTCGGGCATCGCTCACACCATGATAAGGGTCTTTTGCAGCGCGATTCTCGGTCCCATTCTCCCCACCTGCTCAGGATAACATCGAACCAGCTCAGGCGCCATTACAGGCGGGGTTCGCGCCTTGCCTTCCCTGAAAACAGCGTGCTAAGGTACTTTCTCTTTGCTTCATAAAAGGATTCTGTGGTGAGGCAGCTCATGAGTGTTATCCGCACTATTTCGATCGCTGCGGCCGCGTTTTGCCTGGCCCTGGGGCTTGGTGTGACCCTCGTTGTTTCATCGTCGCCCTCTGTGGTCTTGGCTGCCAGGGGAGTGGGAGAGGTTCCGCCTTCAGCGCCGGCAGGGACAACGGAGCATGTCATTCTGTTTGTCCTGGAAGGTTTTGGTCAGGAATCACTGAAGAGCGGCGCAATGCCGGTCCTGTCGTCCCTCGTAAAGGATGGGGCGGTTACCTGGTCGGCCACCGCGGTGGCGCCTGCCCGCCGGTTACCGACCATGGCCTCATTGGTGACGGGTATGCCGGTCGCGAAACACGGCATTACTTGGAACGTCTTTGAATTCAGCCGCGGATACCCGCGTGCCCCGACAGTGTTTGATTACCTCGATTTGAGCGGCGGTCGGGACAGCGCCATTTTCTATATGGACGAGTCCTTGTATCAGCTCGCCAAGCCGGAACCGTATACGGACTATCAAATGTGCGGGCCTCTCCGGGCCGAATGCAATCCAGACCGGTTGGTCGGGTACGTGCGGGACTACTTCAAGAAGGCCACGAGCGGGTCCGGGTACGGCCATGCGATTCCGGCGTTGCCGCACCTCCTGGTTGTGCACCTGCCTGCTCCCGGCCGTGTCGGGGAGGCGCAAGGCTGGAAGTCGGCTGCCTATAAAGATGCGTTAAAGGCTGTGGACAAGGCGATGGGGACGGTGCTCGATTTGTACCGTGACCTCGGCCTGATCAAGCGGACGACGGTTTTTGCCACGTCGCTGAGCGCCTTCGGGGAGACCCAGTTCTCGTCCGGCGAGATGTCCGCCGATCAGGCGAACGCCATCCCGGTGGTGCCTTGGATCGCCTCGGGCGTCGGCATCAAAGCCGGTCATGCGATTCGTCAGCCGGTGTCGATTATCGATACGGGCGCAACCGTCATGCGCGCGCTCGGACTCACGACTTATACCGAATGGGAAAGCCACCCGGTCGAGGAAATATTCAAGACCGCCTTCACCGCTGCTCCTGTCAATCCACTCCTGCAATAGAGGACCGATGCGTATCTTGTCGCACAGATCATTCACGGGGCGGCAGACGTTTATCTGGATGATCGCGTTGTCATGCGCAGTGATCGTGGGGCATCCAACACGGCTTTTGGCGGCCGGTCCTCCTCCTGCCTACACCAAGGAACATACGATCACGATCGATCCAACTCCGCTGGTGCCGCAATCCTGGTGGCAGGTGCCGGGGATCACGCCGCCGCTCTGGGTCTTGGATCCGGAAACCTCGGATGCCTACCGGACGACCGAAACGCGCGAGTTGAAACTCAAGCCGGGACAATACAAGTTCATCAGTTTTACCTTCGACTTTCCCTTCACGGTGAGTTTGGACGGGAAACTGGAATACTCCAAGTCACTCGATCAATGTGTGGAGGGCCGCGGGACTCAGACCTTGGTGGTACGGTGCAAGCGCACCTATCCTCATGGCGGTCAACGTGATGCCTATTATGGGAATAGTGAGGTGGGCGATGGCACAGGCACTCGATGATCTGCTGGACTCCCTTGAAGATCCGGATGATGCAACCCGTGAAGAGGCGGCCAAAGCCCTTGCGCAGTTGGCAGATCCCACCACGCTGGATGCGCTGATCGGCGCCTGCGGTGACGAGTATTGGTCCGTGCGGACTCGTGCCGGCTGGGGCGTTGCCAAGATCGGCGGCGCGAAGGCGATTGAAGCGCTGATCCTGTTGTTCAACGATCCGATCATGGAAGTCCGTAACGAAGCAGTCGCGGCGGTGGTGTCCCTGGGCGCGGGCCAGATGGATCGGCTCCTGGCGGCGATGAAGGATGAGCGGTGGCGTGTCAGGGAACATGCGGCCAAGGCTTGCGGCGATCTTCGCGATGCACGCGCAGTTGACGCATTGATATTTGCCTGTCGGGATCGTGACGGTGCTGTGAAAAGCGCTGCGGCGGAAGCGTTGGGAAAAATCGGCGATGCCAAGGCTATTCCTGCACTGATCAAGCTGTTCCGGGATTCTTCGAAGATCGTCCGTGAAACAGCCGGCATTGCGTTAGTGGCGATCGGGAAGCCGTCCGTCGATTTGTTGCTCGAGACCATGAAGGACAAGGATTTCGTCGTGCGCTGCCATGCGGCTCGCGCGCTGGGCGGCATGACGACCGACTATCAAATCGGCCGCAGCTGGGTGCGTGAACCGCGCGTGGTCGATGCGTTGATCGAGGCGCTCAAAGATCCGGATCGCGCCGTGCGCGAAGATGCCACGATTGCACTGGGCATGATCGGTGACCCCCGTGCGATCGACGGGCTGCTGGAAGCCATGAAAGACGGCGCCGTGAAGCGTCATGCCATTGCGTCACTCGGCATGATCGGGGATCCGCGGGCTCTCCCTGCGGTCTTGGCTGCCCTCAAGGGAAAAGGCGTTCGCCAGGATGGCACGCCGACCCCTGGATGTATCGTCAGTGAAGACGCCTTTATCAAGGAGGCGGCGGCGACTGCGCTCGGACATTTCCGCGATCCGCGCGTGATTCCCGACCTCATCATGCTCCTGAAGGACGGGGTGTTGCGGGAGAAGGCTGCCGCGGCGCTGGTGCTGATCGGTGATTCGGCCATCGAGCCGCTGATTTCTTTCCTGTACGATCCGAAGGCCTCCGAGGTCGAAGCCGAAGGCGAGCGTGTTCTTTCGTACGCCTCGGTGCGGTTGACGGCCAAGGATTCCCTGCGGCTACTAGTGGTAGAAACATTGGAGCACCTCGGGTGGACGCCACCGGATGAAGAGACCTCGGTAGACTCCAGCCAGGCCGACAATCTTCGTGTCGATCGCCCGCTGGGAGATATCGGTCGCTTCGGTCCGAGCGGAGATTTCGCGAAAGGATCGGTGCGGTAACCCCCGGCTCCTCTCGCGGGGTCCCTGGCCTGTTGAGAGCTTCCGGCGCTCCTGCATCTCTTCTCCTCTGTTTCGACCAGCTGCGCGGGGATAGTTCGATGCCAGGTCGTAGGGCCGACTCGCGTTGGCGCGTAAAAATCCTGTGTTAAGGTCGATGGCCCCACCAGAGCCGAGGTACCATGGCCGACACTGTCAGTGAACAGATCGCAGCATTGTCGGATGAGGATTGGGCCATTCGGGAAGAAGCGGCGACCCTGTTGGGCGCGCTCAAGGATGCGCGGGCCGTCCTGCCTCTGACGAACGCGCTGCGCGATACCGATCGTGCCGTCCGTGAAGCTGCTGTCGGAGCCCTCTCGTCGCTCGGATCCGTCTCAGTTCCGGCGCTGGCGGGCTGTTTGACCGATCCGGCCTTGCAGGTGCAGGAAGCGGCGTCGGCTATTCTGGCCTCACTGGCCGATGCGCGGGTATTGGCGCCGCTCATGCAAGCCCTGAATAGTCGCGATTGGATTGTGCGCATGCATGCGGCCAAGGGCCTGGGGCGGATCGGCGACCCGGAAGCTCTCCCGGCCTTGATGCCGCTGTTGCAAGACAAGGTGAAGGCCGTCCGCGAGGAGGCCTCCAGCGCGCTGGCTTCCATCGGCGCCGCCGCGATGGCCGGATTGATCGACGCCCTGCAGCATGATGATTGGCTGGTTCGTCTCCATGCGGTGGAGGCGTTGGGCAAGCTGAAGTCGCCGGACTCCGTTGAGCCCTTACTGCGGGCTCTATTCAACGAGCGGGATTCGGCGATTCGCGAAGATGTGGTCCGGGCCTTGGGTGCGATTCGGGATGGACGCGCCGTGGATTACCTGGTGGCGGTGATGAAGGAGCCGGGGTTGCGGCTCTTAGCCGTAGAAGCTCTCGGTCATATCGGCGACCGTCGGGTGGTGCCGATTTTGCGGCGGGTTGTCGAGGGAGTGCCGCTGGGTGAGCCAAGGGATTCGGCCACTCCCTGTGCCGATGGATGGACGGACGAGATGGCGACCATGGGGATGGCGGCCAGGGCCTTGGGGATGATCGCCGACGCGGGCGCCATTCCTTCCCTGATCGTGGCCTTGCGAAATACCATCACCAGGTCCGAAGCGGCCGCGGCACTGACGAAGTTCGGTCCGGCGGTGATCCCGTCTCTCTTGCCGATGCTGGCCAAAGAACAGGATGAAAACGTTCGGTATCACGTTCGGGAAACACTCACGGCTGTCGGCTGGCGCGCAGGACGTATGTAAGGCGATATCGGCTCAATTACCGGACTGCTCACGCACGAGATACTTCTAAGATGTCCAAAGAATCGATCGACACCCTGGTCTCCGAGTTGACCCATGAGGAGGAGTGGCGGCGTATGCGGGCCACGGCGGCTTGCCTGGCCGGCGGTCCTCGGGCGGTCCAAGCCTTGACGCAGGCGTTGCAGACGGGGGATGTTCCCCTGCGCGTTGAGGCGGCCGCAATGTTGTCACGAATCAAGGATCCGGCCGCGGGGCTTGCGTTGGTCAGCTTGATTCGAGATCCGGACGAAACGGTTCGACAGGCTGCATTTGCCGCGCTTGAACAGATGGCCGGTAATCTGGATGACGAGACTGCGGCCGGGTTGGTGCGCAATCTCCATGAGTCGCCCGACGAAGACGTGCGGAACCGGGTTCGGCAGCTTCTGGGCGTGATCCCGAATGCGATCACCCCCCTGTGCGAAATGTTGACCCATCCGGACGCCGAGGCCCAGACGACGGCGGCGACCATTCTCGAGCACTTGCTTGATCCTCGCTCGGCGAACGGATTGATCGATGCGATGTCCTCGCCGGCGGTTCGCGACAGCGCCGTGCGGACGCTGAAAAAGCTGAGCGCGATCCGGGAACGAATCGATGCGACGTTTAACGCCTTGCGCGATGTGGAAGGGGCGAGTGAACGTGAAGAAGCCCGCATGGCCACGGTCATGGATCTCTTGGGCATCGGGCGGCCCAGTGTGGAGATTTTGATCGAGTATCTTGAGGATGACGATTGGGTGGTGCGTGAAGCGGCGGCCGATCTGCTGGGAAAAATCGGCGACGTGCGCGCGGTGGAGCCGCTGATGAAGCGGCTGCAGCTGGATAAGGATACCGGCGTGAAGGAGTATGCCGTGAAGTCGCTGGGGCTGATCGGTGACCCGCGTCCGGCACAATTATACATCGAGGCGATCCCGATCAGGCCCTTGCGCGTGATGGCCATCGAGGCGTTGGCGAAAATTAAAGACGTCGAGGTCTTGCGTCCGTATAACGAGTTGTTCAACCGGTTGCGGAGCGATCGGGACGGCATCGTATCGTACAGCGCCGGCCTCATTGCGGACAAACTGGCGGCGCTTGAAGGCGAACAGCCGGTCGGACAGGAGGGATCGGACGATCATGAGTGATGCCGAGCGAATTGCACAACTGATAGCTGCATTGCGCGACGACAACGAGGCGTTGCGGGACCATGCAATGGCGAGTCTCGGGCAGATGGGCATTGAGGCCGTTCCCCAACTCATCGGCCTGATGGCGGATGAGGATGTGGTGATTCGTGAGGCGGCCGCGACGGCCGTGGTGCGTATCGGCCCCATTGCATTCGATCAGTTGTTGGAGGCCTTGCACGACGATGAATGGGCGATACGCGAGCAGGCGGCGAATGCGCTCGGGCGGTTCCGCGACCCCCGCGCGGTCGATCCCCTGATGGTGGCGCTCAAGGACAAAGACGGGGCTGTCCGGACTGCGGCGGTATGGGCCTTGGAACGTATCGGCGACTCGCGGGCGACGCCGGGACTGATTGAGGCGCTCACTGACGGGACGGTGCGCGAAGATGTCGCGCGGGTGTTGAAAAAGATCGGTGATACCAGGGCGGTTGATGCGTTGATCGGCGGTCTATTGGGACCCAATTGGATGGTTCGTCGCCATGCGGCGGAAGCGCTCGGAAAAATCGGTGACCCGCGTAGCGCCGAGGCCTTGATCCAGTCATTACAAGATGAAGACTGGCTCGTCCGCCGGAACGCGGCTGAATCCTTGGCGCGACTCGGGGCGAAGCAGGCCATTGAGCCGCTGCTGCCTCTTCTGGAAGATGAAAATACGATGGTGCAGGAGACCGTCGAAGGTGTCCTCGCAAGTTTGGGATGGAAACAGGCGACCTCGTCATAACCCGATAAAGGAACTCTACTTATGGCAGAAGAAGCACCGGTAAAACTGATTCAGATCGGCCCGAAGGGCGGCCCCAAGAAGGACGGCTTCAACCTCGTGACGGAGCGGGTCGTCGCCGTCAATCCCGAAGCCAGGCAGTTGGAAGTGGAACTGTTGGCCTATGACGGTAAGACCGTCGTCCTGGATGTCGGAGAGGAAGCCCTCGAAGATTTCCTCAAGATCAAGCCGGGCGACGGCGCTACGATTCGTGTGGTGGAAGAAGGCGGCAAGCGAGTGGCCAAGAGCTTCCGGATTCGGGCGAAAGATCCGAATGCCGCCAAAGCCGACGCCATGCTGATCGATTTGAAAGATTCGCATTGGCTCAATCGTAAATATGCGGCGGAAGTCCTGGGTGACTTGAAGGATCCGCGCGCGGTGGGGCCTTTAGTCGAAGCTCTCACCGATGAGGTGGGCGATGTGCGGCAACGGGCCTATGATTCGTTGATTAAGATCGGCGGGTCGGCAGTTTCGTCACTCGTGCCGTTGCTGGCCGCTGAGGAAGACGATGTGCGTCAGTCGGCGACCGAAATTATCCGGAAGATCGGCAAGCCGGCCGTCGAGCCTCTCGCAACGGCGCTGGCGGAGGCGGACGACCGGCTGAAAACCAAGATCATGAAGGTGCTCGACCGGATGGGCTACAAGCCGAAGGCCAAAGAGGGATCGCAGGCTGAACCAGCGAAGCTGCTCAGCTAACGGTGACCGTCCGGCCGCCAGTTAGGCGGCCGGATTTTTGGTGGGGCGACCGACCGAGACGTGGCGGAAGCCGTAGGTCACGACGCGGTCCGACTCGTAGGTATTGCGCAGGTCTAGCAACAGCGGTTCCCGCATGGCTTTCTTGAGCCGTTCGAAGTCGAGATTCCGGAACTGGTTCCACTCGGTCATGATGATCAGGCCGTCGGCGCCCTCCGCGACTTCATACGTGTCCTGACAGGCGATCATGCCGGGGAGCAGCTTCGTCGATTCTTCCATCGACGCCGGGTCGTAGGCGCGGATCTTGGCTCCTTCCTTCATCAATTCGCTCAAGATCGTCAGCGACGGAGCTTCCCGCATATCGTTGGTGTTGGGTTTGAAGGACAGGCCCAGCACGCCGAGTGTCTTTCCTTTCACCCCTCCGCAGGCATCTTTCACTTTCTGGACCATCCGCAGGTGCTGTTCATAGTTGACCTTGGCGGCCGCGCCGGCAATCTGGAACGGATACCCCACACGCTCTCCGGTTTGAACCAGCGCCGCGAGGTCTTTCGGGAAACAAGACCCGCCGAACCCTGGTCCGGCATGCAGAAATTTATTTCCGATCCGATTGTCGAGCCCCATGCCCTTGGAGACCAACTGCACGTCCGCTCCCACCTTTTCGCAGACCGTGGCGATTTCGTTGATGAACGAGATCTTGACGGCGAGAAAGGCGTTGGAGGCGTATTTGATCATCTCGGCGGTCGGAATGTCGGTGACGACGATCGGGGTTTCCAGCAGGTACAGGGGGCGATAGAGGTCTTTCATAATCGCGACGGCCTGCTCGCTGTCCGCGCCGATGACCACGCGGTTGGGTCGCATGAAGTCTTCGATGGCGGAGCCTTCCCGGAGGAACTCCGGATTGGACACGATGTCGAACCGGAATCGGCCGGTTTGATTGGCCTTAATCACTTCGCGTAATTTTTCACCCGTGCCGACAGGGACGGTGGATTTCGTGACGATGACCTTGTAACCGGTCATATTCTTTGCGATCCCGCGTCCAACTTCCTCTACATAGGACAGGTCGGCTGACCCGTCGGACTTCGGAGGGGTCCCGACGGCAATGAAGATGACGAGGGCTTTATCGACGGCTTTGGCGACATCGGTGGTGAAATGGAGACGGTCCTCTTTGATGCCTTTGGCGACGAGTTCAGTGATGCCGGGCTCAAAAAACGGCACTTCGCCCTTTTCGAGTTTGGCAATCCGGCGCGCATCCGTGTCCATACACGTGACGTTCACGCCGAATTCTGCGAAGCAGGCACCGGTGACTAAGCCGACATAGCCCGTTCCAATCACGCTGATATGCATGGATGCATCTCCTCTTGAAGAATAGCCGCGAATCTGTGGGTGAGTGCTCGTGTAGAGTCGGTAGTATAACAATGCCTGCGAAAGCGAGCAATCATATCGCAAGTTTTTGCGACCCGCGCGAGAGCGGTGAATTGCAGATTATCGCGCACTTCAGTAGAATTCGGCCCTCTTCGCAGGAGAAGCTGGCGCATGGCGGGTGCAGGCGGGCCCATCCAACGACCTTTGGCAATGATAATGCGTCCCATCACGAAGACGGTGCGTCCCGATGATTCGCTGTTGATGGTGGCGCAGCAGTTGCGCGATGCTCGCGTCGGGGCCATGCTCGTCGCTGATCATGGCGACTATGTGGGCATTGTCAGCGAGGCCGATCTCGTCCGAAAGGCTATGGCCAGCGGGGCGGCCGCTGAGCAGGTCCTGGCTCGCTCGGTGATGAGTACGCCGGTCATGACGATCGATATCGCCCAGTCCGCGCATGAGGCAAGCGACGTGATGGCCGAACGAGGGATCCGGCATCTTGTCATTACCGAGGAGGGGCGTGTGGTGGGGATGATTTCTGTGCGTGACCTGCTTCGATACTTCAAGAATTGGGGAACGCTCTAATATGGCGTACCTCTATTCCGAACGGCACTGGTTTACCGCTAGCCTTTCTGTGGTCCTCTGTTGATGATGGCACAAGGATCTGCCGCCTCCTCCACCTCCCGACTATTTCTGCTCGTTACGGCACTCGTGACCGGCGCCATTGTCATGGCCCTCGAGATTTTGGGCAGCCGCTTGCTGGCGCCTGTGTTCGGAAACTCTCTGTTCGTTTGGGGGGCATTGATCGGGATCATTCTGGCGGCTATGAGCTCCGGCTATGCATTCGGCGGCTGGGCATCAGACCGGTATCGCGTTGCCGCGGTGCTGGCCTGGCTTCTCCTCGGATCCGGCGCCTGGACGTTGCTGATGTCCTGGACGGGGCAGGCTGCCATTTTCAAGGTCGCCAAAATGGTCGAGGACCCGCGATGGGGCCCGAGCCTAGCGGCCTGTGTGTTGCTGGCTCCCCCGGCATTCGGCTTGAGCGGTGTGATGCCGGCGCTGCTTCGATTGGCCGTGGTTGATATGGGCTACCTGGGGCGCCACACCGGCAGCATGATTGCGTTATCCACCGTCGGGAGTCTGGCGGGAACCTGGGGGACGGCGTTTTTTCTCCTCTCCTGGTTAGGGACGCAGACCCTCGTGGCTTCATTGGGAGTGATTCAACTTCTGCTGGGGTTGCTGTGGTTGCAGCAAGGGAGCGGAAAGGTCACGAAGTTGATAGGGCTCTTCCTGACCGGTGTGCTCATCCTGGGGTGGCAATTGTTCGGCCAGGCTCTTCCGGTTGCAGGGGTGGTGTATCAGGAGGATAGCCCCTACCAGCAAGTGCGTGTGCGTGACGACGATCTGTTTCGCTATTTGGTACTCGACCGTACGTGGCATGCGGTCATGTGGCGCTCGGACCCCACGACACTCTTTCTTCCTTACAGCCAACTCATGGTCGCTGCTGTTGCGTTGGCTCCGGAGCCCAAACGCGGCCTCATTTTAGGGCATGGCGGCGGGTCGCTGGCGAAGTGGTTGGCCCTGGTCTGGCCGGAGTTGGAATTGGATGTTGTTGAGGTCGATCCTGTCGTGGCGCGGATGGCGGAGCAGTACTTCGCATACCACCCGCCCGCGAATCACCATGTGTTTGTCCAAGACGCACGTGTGTTTTTGCGCGATACGAAGGGGACCTATGACGTGATCTGGATCGATGCGTTTGCTCGACACCTCGTCCCTTTTCATTTGACCACGGTTGAATTTTTCGCGGAGCTTCGAGGGCGATTGAGTCCGAATGGTGTTGTGGCGCTGAATCTAGCATCCTCGGGCGACGGGGGCGATGTCCAGCGTGCAAACGCAGTTGTGCAGACCGTCAAAACAGCATTTCCTACCATCGAATCATTTGGTGTGAAAGGACCTTGGCGCGCTCATCTCACAACGTCAGAAAATTTGATTTTTTTCGGCGGTGTCCCGATCGATACGATGTCGTATGACGAGATCGTGAAACGTATTCAGTCGCAGATTGAAGCTCGCCGATTGCCGCCGGAAGCGATCGCCTTGTTGGCGGCGCGACGCACCCAGCCCTGGTCGCCAGGCCTGACCCTGACCGATGACTATACGCCATATGATCTCCTGATCGGATCGCATGGCATAGAAATGTCGCCAGACGGTAAGACATTGCCATAAGTGATTGAAATGACGTGGTGATTGGAGTCATTGGCGTTCTGGGCTCATTGGAAAATTTTCGGGTGAGAAGGCCCGGTGACTGTCCAAGAACTTTCTTGCTTCCCTTTTAATCCCTATGCTATAAGGTGTCCCTCATCAGCCTATTATTTAGGACATTTTCGAGTAGTGGGTGCTAGCCTCCTGGGCGGAGTGTCTAGCAGAGGGTTCAGAGCGCGGTGGTCATTATTCACCAACCTAATCGCATCTCTTCTTAATCTCTTTAAGGAGGTAGGTCATGGGTAAGACGATGGTAGCAGTATTTTTTGGCCTGGTCATGTTGATGGCTGGGGCATCCGGCGCGTATGCGCTGCAAGCTGGCGGTGTCGAGATCGGTGATTTGGATACCGGTTCCGTCGTCGGCCAGCCGTTTAAGGAGCTGATTGTAGATGCGGAATTGTACGCCGTGGAAATCGGTGGCCTGAAGGCCTGGTATCCGCCGGTGACCGTGATCGATTTTAAGGTTCGTCCGGGCCGTCCGGTCGTGCTGAAGGTGACGAACAGCTCTTCGAGTGAGCATGGTTTCCAAATGACTGATCCTGTGAACGCGGCCTCTCCATTTGTGATGAAGGCCGAAGTGGTGCTGAAGCCGGGGGAGACCAAGTATATCGGTGTCCCGACCAGCGACATGTTCAACGCCACGCAGGGCAACACGCTGACCTACCGCTGTCATTTGCACCCGGCTCACGTCGGTGGCAAGATCTTGATGATCAAGTAATCAGTTTTCTGCGTTACTCAGTACAACGCCCCATCGGCATCACTGCAGATGGGGCGTTGTTGTTTCCAATGCATAGGTATTGTCGTGTGTTAAGAGCGGGCGGTGCTTATACTTCCTGCTCTTTTTGGCATTCTGCTGCGGCGTCCAGGGGAATGTGTTGAATGCCTCGGAGTCGTCCTTCCACGATCAGTAGCAGGAAACGACTCTCCGTTGACGGTGTTTGGCGGTGGTCCGTCACAATCGCGTTCAGATCCACGATCATTTCGTCGCCGTCCCATTGAGTCTCGTTCACGACCCAAAAGTGACTAGCCGCATCAGGAAATTGTTTCGTGACGAAACTTTCGATGATAGTTCCGATATCGCCCATATCGGTCATGGCTTGGGTTGGAAGCGGGGCGGTCGCAAGACATGCAATTAGAGCGAGGCGTGTCAAACATCTCATGTGTACCTCCCGTTCTGAGAGTGAGGAAGGCTGTGGTGAGCGGCGCCACGGGAGAGGGGTGGCCTGCGCATGCCACAATTCTCTTAAAGTCTACAGCGGCCGAACAAGGAAATCCAGAAGAGTGTCGATTGTTACGGTGGTTTCCGTCGCAAGTTCGGCTCGGAAACAGCGAAGGCTCCCGGAGGAGCCTTCGTGGTGCCCTGCACATGAGTGGAAAATCTGATTAGTTGCGAACGCCGCTCCAAACCTTGGCCGGATCAATTTCCTTATTCGGATTCAGGGTCTTGGCTTTTTCCAGCAACACGTCGGTCGTTTCTGGGTAGGCCGGGTCGGCAATGCAGCAATTGTCCACAGGGCAGACCGCCGCGCATTGAGGTTCATCAAAGTGCCCGACGCACTCGGTGCAACGATCATGAGTGATGACGTAGATGTTGTCACCGACTCCCTGCCCGTCTCCGACGTGGTTGCCCTTACCTTCCGCGTCGCTCCGCGTTTCAAAAATCGCTTCATTGGGACATTCTGGCAGGCATGCCCCGCAGGAAATACATTCATCGGTGATCAGAAGCGCCATGGCCTGTGCCTCCTTCTCAGTTCCTTTAATGACGGATAAGATGTTGACAATTTCGTGTCGCCGCAACCATAGTTCGCGACGAAACAGATCCGCATTCTATGCCGCCGTTCTTCGGCAAGTCAACAGAGTGGGGCTTGGGAAGAAGGCCTAGCACTCGGAAAGTCATGGGGCTTTGGGCCCAATGTACATGCGGCTCTGCGCGTGTGCGATCACATGAGGATGCATCCATGTCAGACAGCATTTGGTTATGGTGAAGCGCGTGAACGGGGCTGAATCTGAACAACGTCGCAAGAAAATTGTGACGTTTGTTCTCCTGGTGGTATTACTGGTCAGTATAAGTCTGTTTCTTGGAGGGCCAAAGGAATCGGAGCTCATCATCGTGGAATTTCCGAACGGAAAATCCATGGAAACGGAGGTCGCCAGCACTCCGGAAAAACTGCTCTTCGGCTTGGCGTTTCGGGAAGGATTGCCAGCCGATACAGGTATGCTTTATATCTTTGAGTCGACAGGATTGCATCGTGTTCGGACCAGGCAGTTCAGAATTGCGGTGGACATGTTGTGGATTGATGAGAGTCACCACGTCGTCCAGATTTTAGAGCAGGTGCCGCCCTGTGCCCAGGATCCCTGTCCGCTCTATGGCCCTCCTTCCGAGCCGGTTCGCTACTTAATCCAGGCTGAGGCAGGTTACGCCAAGCGCGCGGCTATTACGACCGGGATGGAGCTTAAGTTCACGCTTCGGATGTAAGGGGAGTCGGAGTCGTTTATGGAAGGGTTTCAGTGCGTGGCCAAGGTTGAGGACATTCCCCCCGGCCAGGTCAAGGTCGTGAAGGTGAATGAGCGTGCCATTGCGGTATTCAATATCGAAGGACACTTTCACGCCATCTATAACTCCTGTCCGCACGAGGGCGGCCCCTTGAATAAGGGGCGCGTGAAGGGGCATGTCGTCTCTTGTCCTTGGCATGACCTGGCGTTTGATGTTCGGAACGGGCAAGGGACAGATGGCGGCGGGTATTGCGTCGGGAGTTATGATGTGCGTGTCGAAGACGGGCAGGTGTTTGTCGGAGGGCGGCGAAAGGTGTAACCGCGCAGGATCTGACGTTGGAGTTATGACAAGGAACTATGAGCCCATTAAGTAAAGCGGTTCCAACGGGTACTGAGCAGGAGCCGGGCGCCAAAGTCATCAAGGCCCGGGTCGGGATGCCGGTTCACATCCGGCTGTGGGAGGATCGCACCAGGGGGGAGCTGTGGGTCCCGATCTACGACGCCTCCGTCATGCCTTTGGTTGAGGACGATTTTCTTCGCACTGCTAGCAACAATGCGGTCGATGCGGGACAGCGCAGTTTCGAGTTCAGGCCCGTGGCGGCCGGCACCCATCGGCTGGTATTTGAAAAGCGGATGGGCTGGAAATTCACGGCCGAAGACCGGCAGATTTTTTATGTGACCGCGTCCTGAGGTTGCAGGGGGCGGCATGAAAGGGCCATGCCTGACATTGCCTACGTGAATGGTCGCTTTGGCCCCTTGGCTGAAGCCATGGTCAGTATCGAAGACCGTGGGTTTCAGTTCGGTGACGGGGTGTACGAGGTCATTCGCACTTATTGCGGGCAACCGTTTGCCGTTGATAGGCACCTGTCCCGATTCGAGCGGAGTGCCCAGGCGTTGCAACTCTCGCTTGGGCATACCAAGGCCCAGTGGAATTCGTTGATCCAGGAAGGCCTTCGATTGAGCCGGTTTCCCGAGACCAAAATCTATCTGCAGATCACTCGCGGGCAGGCCCCCCGGGATCATCCGTTTCCTCCCTCTCTCGCTCCCACGACTGTCTTGACCTTTCGTGAGCTTCATCCTCTGGAGGTGTCGGTTCGCAAGGCCGGAGTGCAGGCCATCACGATGGACGACATCCGCTGGGGGCGTTGCGATATCAAAAGCGTCAATCTCCTGGCCAATGTCCTGGCGCGTCAACGAGCCAAGGAAGCGGGTGTGTTCGAAGCGATTTTGCTTCGAGGGGGAGTGGTGACCGAGGGGTCCGTGAGCAATGTTCTGGTTGTGAAAAACGGCGCCATCCAGACCGCACCAGAAGGCAGCCGCATTCTTTCGGGAGTGACGCGCGCGATTGTCCTGGAATTGGCCGGGAAGGAAGGGCTTCCCGTCGTGGAGACCTTTGTCAGCCGGGATGATCTATTGACGGCATCCGAGGTATTTTTAACGGGAACGACTGTGGAGGTGCTCCCCGTGATACGTGTCGATGGGTGTACCATCGGCGACGGTGTCCCGGGCCCTGTTTCTCATCTCTTGTCCCGCCGTTGGGAAACCCTGGTCGGCTAGCCGTCCCTTGCTTTCACTCCTATGGCATGGTAAGGTTCCTCCGCTGTAAGTGGGCCTGGGCCCACTTTTTTGTTTGAGCAACTTTTGCCTATGAGTGACGCGGGAGCGGTGTCGGCAGGGAAGCCGTCGGTGAAACGCGCTGAGGCGCTGAACCTCCGCGTGCAAGACGTTGCGGCTCCCATTTTGCTCTCGCACGGTCTTGAGTTGGTCGAGACGGTCTGTGTCGGCCAAGGTCCCAGGACCGTGATCCGGGTGTTCATCGACAAGCCCGGCGGAATTTCGTTGACAGACTGTGAGCAGGCGCATCGTTCCTTGAGCCCGGCGCTGGACGTCATTGATCCGTTCCCGCATGCCTATACGCTGGAAATCTCGTCGCCAGGGCTGGATCGTCCCTTGCGATGCGCACAAGATTATCGGCGTCTGATCGGGCAGCCGGTCAACCTTAAATTGCGCGAACCGATTCAGTCGCAGTGGCGGCTGGTGGGTACAGTGGCGGATGTTGAGGACCGTGCGGTGACGCTAGCGGTCCAGCAGAAAAAAACCACGGAAACGATTCGAGTAGAGTTTGATCAAATTGCTATGGCACGTCGGAAAGTCGAGTTTTCCAAGTAGTAGAAGCTGCCGGATGGTGCGTAAATCATGAGGTGTGAGCTATGAACCGAGAGTTGATCGCCGTCATCGATGAAATCGGCCGTCAAAAAGGGATCGATAAGGCCAGGGTCATTGGCGCGATCGAGTCAGCGCTGCAAACCGCAGCGAAGAAACGCTTCGGCCAGGCCGAAAACATCCAGGTGGAAATCGACAGCAAGACCGGCGAAATTTCGGTCGTCTCGAAAAGAATCATCGTCGATACGGTGGCCAACCCGAAAGCGGAGATCTCTCTGAAGGAAGCGCGCGAATACGATGAAGGCGCGGAGGTGGGGGACGAGATCGGCTCCCTGATCGAGATGGACGAGTTGGGACGCATTGCGGCTCAAACGGCCAAGCAGGTAATTTTCCAGAAGGTACGAGAAGCTGAATGGGAAGCCGTTCAGAAGGAATATTCAACGCGTCAGGGCGATTTGGTCAACGGCATTATCCTCGGTATGGAACGACGGAACTTTCTGGTCGATCTCGGCAAGACGGAGGCGATCCTTCCCATCCAGGAGCAGATCCCGCGTGAAACCTATCGGCGCGGAGATCGGGTGAAGGCGTTGCTGCTGGAGGTGCGTCGCACGCCCAAGGATGTGCAGGTGATCCTCTCTCGCAGTCACCCGCAGTTTGTGGCGAAGATGTTCGAACTGGAAGTCCCTGAGGTCGGCGAGAAAATCGTTGAGATCAAATCGATCGTCCGTGAGCCGGGTGATCGCACGAAGATTGCGGTGTCGTCACGTGACAAAGCTGTGGATCCGGTCGGAGCCTGTGTCGGCATTAAGGGGTCGCGTGTGCAGGCCGTGGTCCGCGAGTTGCGGGGAGAGAAGATCGATATTATTACATGGACGCAAGATCCGCGCGTCTTTATTGCGGAGGCGCTGAATCCGGCGACGATCGAAAAGGTAGGCATCGACGAGGAGAAGAAGTCGGCCCTGGTGGTGGTAGCGGATTCGCAGTTATCTCTGGCGATCGGAAAGAACGGGCAAAATGTCCGGCTCGCCGCGCGCCTGACCGGCTGGAAGATCGACATCATCAGCGCGACGGAATACGAGAAGGAAAAGGCGGAGCGAGATCGGGACATCAAAGCGGCCTTGGCCGAAGAGACCGAGGCCCAGCGCCAGCAGGACGAAGCGCGGGCTGCGGCGCAACAGGCGGATTGAAGCGCCTTGATAGTCACGGACTGAATGGCAATTATCTAAGCGGGTGGAGCTGAGCGGGACTGTATGCGCGTGTACGAATTAGCAAAGCAGCTGGGGATGGAAAATCGGGAGCTGATTCCTGAACTGAAGCGGCTCGGGATTCCGGTGGCGTCCCACAGTAGCGCCTTGGATGACGATTCGGTTCGCGTGGCGCTTGAGAAGCTCAGATCGAAGGCACGAGCCGGTGACGCGTCGTCTGCCGGGCACGAGGCGAAAAAAATGGTTCGTGTGCCGAAGGAGCCAGGTGCGTCCCACGCGATGGGTCATGAGGAGCCTTCGAAGCCCGACAAGAAACGCATTCTTATCAAGAAGAAGCGGGAAGAGGGCGCTGAGGATGCCGCCGCGCCTCTGGCCGCGGCGGAGGCAGTGTTCGCGTCGTCCGCTCCTACGGGCACAGAGGCAGGGGCTATTGTTCCCGCCGCCGTTTCCGGTCCTGAGGTGGTTGAGGTTGCTCAGCCGGAGGCGGCGCAGAACGAAGACGCAGCGCCGCAACCGTCGGTTGTCACGGCTGCGGAAGCGGTGGCGACCAAGGCGGCTCAGGCTCCTGTGGTGACGGTTCCCCCGCTTGATGCGTTGGCGGCTGCGAAAAAGAAAAACTCGGCAACCGAGGCGTTGGAGAGTGAAGCCGCTGCGCGCGAGAAACTGAAAAAGGCCAAGAAGGCGCCCCGGACGAGAGAGGAAGACGAAGCCAAGTTCAAGAACGACGCCACTCGATGGGGAGATCTGCGGGCGATCCCGGTGCAGCGGCGTGAAGATCGGTCCAAACATATTCACCATGCCTCGCCAACGGAAATCACGAAGCCGAGAAAGAAAAGCGTGAAATTGACTGCAGGAGTCAGCGTCAAGGAATTCGCGGAACTCATCGGCCAGCGGCCGGCGGACGTGGTCCGGAAGTTGATGGAGATGGGGCAGATGGTGACCTTCAATCAGTCGATCAATCTTGAAGCGGCCTCATTGATCGCCGAAGAGTACGGCACCAGGGTGGAAGTATCGACGGAGAAAGTCGGCGAGGCGTTGCTCGAAGAAGCGGCGCAGTCCTCCGGTGAGGAGCATGCGGTGTTGCGGCCCCCGGTGGTGACGATCATGGGCCATGTCGATCACGGGAAAACGTCCCTATTGGATGCGATTCGTGAAGCGAAGGTGGCGGAGGGCGAGGCCGGAGGCATTACGCAGCATATCGGCGCCTACATCGTCGGAGTTCGCGGCAAGCAGGTCACCTTCCTCGATACCCCGGGTCACGAGGCCTTCACGGCGATGCGCGCACGGGGTGCGAAGGCGACGGACATCGTGATTCTGGTCGTGGCCGCCGACGATGGTGTCATGCCTCAGACTGTTGAGGCGATTCACCATGCCAAGGCCGCCGGAGTGCCGCTGATCGTGGCCATCAATAAGGTCGACAAGCCGGGATCGAATGTCGATCGCGTGAAAAATGCTCTGACCGAACATGGGTTGGTCGCCGAGTCTTGGGGTGGCGACACGATCATGGTCGAGGTGTCTGCGAAGCAGCGGACCGGTCTGGATCAGCTCTTGGAGATGATTCTTTTGCAGGCGGAAGTCTTGGAACTGAAGGCTGATCCTGCGCGCATGGCAAAGGGCCTGGTGATCGAGGCCAAGCTGGACCGCGGGCGGGGACCGATCGCGACGGTGCTGGTGCAAAGCGGGACCCTACACGTCGGAGATGCGTTTGTGGTCGGCAATTTCAGCGGCCGCGTTCGCGCGCTCATTACTGACACAGGGAAAAAAGCCGCGGAAGCCGGACCGTCGGTGCCTGTCGAGGTGATCGGATTGCCGGGGGTGCCGTCTGCCGGTGATGTGTTCACCATTGTGAAAGACGAGCGTGTCGCCCGCGAGATCGCCCAGGAGCGGGCCATGAAGCAGCGGGCGGCCGATTTAGCCGGACCGGCGAAGGTCAGCCTGGACGATTTGTTTGCCAAGATTCAAGAAGGCAATGTCAAAGAGTTACCCATCGTGATCAAGGCCGATGTGCAGGGCTCGGCGGAAGCCTTGGCTGCTGCGGTGGAAAAGATGCCGGCTGGCGCCGTCAAATTGCGGGTCATGCATACCGGGGTCGGCGGGATTACCGAAACCGACATTCTTCTGGCGGCTGCCTCCAAGGCGATCGTCATCGGATTCAACATCCGTCCTGAGCCGAAAGCGGCGGCGTTGGCGGAGCGAGAGGGTGTCGACGTTCGCCTCTACAGCATCATTTACGACGCGCTGAACGATATCCGCGCCGCGATGGAAGGGTTGCTCGAACCAACGCTCAAGGAGCGGATTCTCGGACGTGCCGAGGTGCGGCAGATGTTCACGATTCCCAAGGCCGGCCTGGTGGCGGGCTGCTACGTGGTGGATGGCGTCATCTCGCGGGCCAGCGTCGGCGTGCGCGTGATCCGGGACAGTGTCGTGGTCTATGAAGGCAAGCTGGGCTCGCTCCGGCGCTTCAAGGACGATGTGCGCGAAGTTCAGCAGGGCTATGAGTGCGGCATTACGGTTGAAAATTTCAACGACCTCAAGTCCGGGGACATTATCGAAGCCTTTGCCATCGATAAAATTGCGGCGAAGCTTGAATCGGCAAACCGCGGCACATCCCCGCAAAGCCATCGAGGATGATCGTCGGGCTCTGCACGGTCGAGCTGTTGATCCCTGAGGCACATTCACTGAAGGAGAAACGGCAGGTCCTGCAAAGTCTGAAAAGCCGGTTGCGGGACAAGTTTAACGTGTCAGTGGCTGAAGTCGGAAATCAGGATTTGTGGCAGAAGGCGATTCTAGGATTGGCCTGCGTGACAAATGAATCTGCGCACGCGAACCAGGTGCTGGACCAAGCTGTGAATGTGATTCAAGCGGTGCCGACAATTCAGCTGCTTCGCTCGCGCATCGAATTGCTTTAAGGCCACATCATGACGAAATCGACATATAGCCGGGCTGAGCGGGTGGCGGATCAGATTCGCATGGAAGTGGCTGACATTCTGATGCGGAAAATCAAAGATCCGCGCGTGCGCTCCGTGACCGTGACCGATGTGGAATTGACGAAAGACCTGCGCATCGCGCGCGTGTTTGTCACGACCATGGAACAGAATAAGGACGAACGGCAGGTATTCGACGGGTTGGCAAAGGCGAGCGGTTTTGTCCGGGCTGAGTTGGGGCGGCGTCTGGCGCTGCGATATCTCCCGGAATTGATCTTCATGAAGGACGTCAGCGGCCCACGGGCTGATCGGGTGCTGGCACTCCTGGATGGGTTGCACCGGGACGAGTCCAAGGAAGAAGAGATGTTCGCTGAAGCTCCTCCTACCGATGCCTAACGCATGACTATGATGATCGCGTCTATGGAATCTCATCTGGCGATGATGCTTCAGGACGGAGTGCTCAACGTCCGCAAGGAAGCCGGGTGGACGTCGCACGATGTCGTGGCTCGCATCCGGGGGAAACTGCACGGGATGAAGCTCGGCCATGCGGGAACGCTGGATCCGGCTGCCACCGGGGTTTTGCCGTTGCTGGTGGGCCGCGGAACCCGCATCGCTGAATATCTAGTGGAGTGGGATAAGACGTACCTGGCAGGACTCCACCTGGGCGAAACGACCGATACGCAAGATGGCACGGGGACAGTGCTCCAGCGTTCCCCTTTTGAGTCCGTAACCGAGGCTCGTATTCGGGAAGTTGTCGCCGGGTTCGAGGGCCGCATTCAGCAGGTTCCACCCATGTACTCGGCGGTGAAGGTCGGGGGAGTTCCTCTCTATAAGGCTGCGCGCGCCGGCAGGGATGTGGCGCGGCAGGCCCGTGAAATCACTGTGTTTCGTTTGGAGGTGGTGAGCATTCAGCTTCCTGACGTGATGCTCCGTGTGTCCTGCTCCAAGGGAACATATATCAGAACGCTCTGCGCGGATATCGGGGAAAGGTTAGGGGTCGGCGGTCATATGGCCACGCTGATTCGCGAGCGCGTCGGGCCACTGATGATAGAGCAGGCATTGACCGTCGATGAAGTCGAGGCACGCCTGGCTCAGGGGACGCTGGCTGGATCGATGTTAACGCTCGACGAAGCGCTGGCCGGATTGCCGGTCTGTACGGTCGGCGTGGAGCGGGCCCGGCGCGTGTTGCACGGGATGCCGGTGCCCGCTTCAGACGTTCTGAGTTGGCAGGGTGTACCGACGGTTCTTCCTGAAGGGGCAAGTCGGGCTATCCGTATCAAGGACGAATCGGGGCGGTTATTAGCGATCGGCGCTATGCCTGCGGGACTGGACATTCAGATGCGGAGGACGGACGAGCCGCCGGTTGCGGTATCGAAGGTATTGGTCACGGATGAATCACTGGATGGTAGTATCGCGAACTCAATAGAGGAGTAGAGACGTATGGCACTGGTAAAAGAAGTGAAAACAGAACTGGTGAAGAGCTTCCAGCAGCATGAGAAGGATACTGGCTCTCCGGAAGTGCAAATCGCCATTCTGACGAACCGGATTACATATTTGACGGAACATTTTAAGTTGCACAAGAAGGACCACCATTCCCGGCGCGGATTGTTGACGCTGGTGGGTCGCCGCCGCCGCTTGCTGGACTATCTCCGGCACATCGAAGAAGGCCGGTATCGCGCCGTCATCGAGCGTCTGGGTATTCGTAAGTAGTCGGGTATCGAATCGGCCGCCACCATCCTGCGTGGCGGCCGAACCATTGTCCCCGCAGGTGAACACTGAAACAAGTTCAAACGCACGGGCCGGCATCAGTGAATTGCAGGGACCTGCGCAGGTTCTGTGTGCGGATTGAGCTTATCTCTGTGGGCATCTGTGGGATTTAACCGGAGGAGACCATAGATGAAACATGTTATAGACATCGAGCTGGCGGGCCGCCGCTTGACGCTGGAGACCGGCCGTATCGCAAAGCAGGCAGACGGCGCGATTTGGGCCACCTATGGCGACACCGTGGTGCTGGCGACGGCCGTGGCATCACAAACAGCCAAGCCCGGAGTGGATTTCCTTCCGCTCACGGTGGATTACCAGGAAAAGACTTACGCGGCGGGCAAGATTCCCGGCGGGTATTTCAAACGAGAGGGGCGTCCATCCGAGCGCGAAGTGCTCACCAGCCGGTTGATCGATCGTCCGCTTCGTCCGCTCTTTCCCGAAGGCTACTATTTCGAAACCCAAGTCATCACCTCCGTCCTGTCGGCAGATAAGACCGGTGTGTCCGATGTGATCGCCATCACCGCTGCGTCCGCCGCGTTGGCGATCTCCTCGATTCCGTTCAATGGCCCGATCGCAGGGGTCAAGATCGGCCGCGTCAACGGACAGTTTGTCGTGAATCCGGACCTGGAAACGCTGGAAACCAGCGAGCTTCATCTTGTGGTGGCAGGAACTGCCGATGCCGTGATGATGGTCGAGGCGGGAGCCAGTGAATTGCCGGAAGCGACCATGCTGGAAGCGATCGAGTTGGCGCACAGCGAGATTAAGAAAATTGTGGCGAAGATCGAGGAGCTGCGCACCCTGGCCGGCAAGCCGAAACGGGTTGTGAAGCAAGAGGCGATCGATGCTGCGTTGACCGAACAGGTGCGCAAGCTGGTAGCTGGCCCGATCCGTGAAGCAATCCTGATTCCCAACAAGAGTGCACGACAAGAGCGCTTGGATCAGGTGTTAGCTGAGACGCTTACCGCGCTCAAATCGGACGAGCCGAATCGGGATCGGCATGTGAAGATCATTTTCCACGGGTTGGAGTACACCGAAGTTCGCAACATGATTCTCGAAAAGCGGGTGCGTGCCGATGGGCGCGGTCCGGCGGACATTCGTCCGATCACCTGCGAAGTGGGCGTGTTGCCCCGCGCGCACGGATCTGCGGTCTTCACCCGGGGAGAAACGCAGAGCTTGGCGGTGGTGACGTTGGGAACGACCGATGATGAACAGCGCATCGACGCCTTGGAAGGCGAGTACATGCGCGCGTTTATGCTGCACTACAATTTCCCGCCCTTCAGTGTGGGCGAGGCGCGCCCGCTGCGGTCCCCGGGTCGTCGTGAAGTCGGGCACGGGGCTCTGGCAGAGCGAGCGTTGAAATCGATCATCCCCGGCAAGGATAAGTTCCCCTACACGGTCCGAATTGTGTCGGAGATTCTTGAATCGAACGGATCCTCCTCCATGGCCACCGTGTGCGGGGGGACCCTGGCGTTGTTGGACGCGGGTGTGCCGATCAAGGAACCGGTGGCGGGTATTGCGATGGGATTAATCAAGGAAGGCGACCAGGTGCTGGTCCTATCCGACATTCTCGGTCTGGAAGATCACCTGGGAGATATGGACTTTAAGGTGACCGGTACGAAGAACGGCGTCACCGCGCTTCAGATGGACATCAAGATCGGAGGCATCACCTCCGGGCTGATGCGCGAAGCGCTGGCCCAAGCGAAGGCGGGCCGGTTGCATATTCTCGGGTGTATGGCCCAGGCGTTGACTGCCCCGCGAACCAAGTTGTCTGCATTTGCTCCGCGTATATTCCCGATGAAGATCAAACAAGACAAGATTCGGGACGTCATCGGCCCGGGCGGGAAGATGATCCGCAGTATCATTGCGGAGACCGGCGTGAAAATCAATGTCGAGGACACGGGCGATGTGACGATTGCCTCTTCGGACGAAGCGTCGGCACAGAAGGCCATCGACATGATTAAGCGCCTGACCGAAGAAGTGGAAGTCGGCAAGATTTACCTCGGAACGGTCCGAAAGATCATGGATTTCGGCGCCTTCGTCGAGGTTCTTCCAGGCACGGACGGACTAGTGCACATCTCTCAGCTAGCCCATCATCGCGTGAAGGCGGTGACCGATGAGGTGTCTGAGGGTGATCAGATCCAAGTGAAAGTGCTGGAAATCGATAAACAGGGGAAGATTCGTCTGAGCCGGAAGGAAGCCATGCCGGCGCCGGCAGGCGCTCCTGCCACCGAACCGACGCCCGCAGGATAATCGATCGTGTATCGCAAGATCGTTCTCGACAACCGGTTGCGCATCGTGGCCGAATTGCTCCCGACCTTGAAGTCCGTCACGATCGGGATTTGGGTGAATGTCGGGTCCCGCGATGAGCAGCCGGGGGAAGAAGGTCTATCTCACTTCCTCGAGCATATGTTTTTTAAGGGGACGCGAAGCCGGTCGGCAACGCAGATTTCCCGCGAAATCGATGCGCTGGGCGGAGAGATGAATGCGTTCACCACGAGAGAGACGACGACCTTTTATGTGAAAGTGCTCGATCAGCAATTGGAAGCAGCGCTGGAGCTGCTCTCCGATCTGTTTTACCGCTCTCGGTTCGAGTCCAAGGAAGTCGAAAAGGAAAAGCAGGTGGTGCTGGAAGAAATCCGTATGGTTCGGGATGATCCTGAGGATCTGGTCCAAGAGCTCCATATGAAGCATACCCTGGGCAGTCATCCGCTGGGCCGGCCCATCCTGGGGCAGGCGCCACGCATTCAGGCTCTGGGGCGTAACGATCTGGTTTCCTATGTCGGTTCTCACTATGATCCGGAACGGACAGTTGTCGCCGTCGCCGGAAATTTTACCTGGAAGCGCCTTGAGCAACTCTTGGCCCGGTACTTCTCCGGTTCACATAAAGGCGTGGCTGTGAAGCAAAGTCGGCGCCCTCCAGAGGTCCGCGGCGGCGTCCTGGTCAAACGCAAAGCACTCGAGCAGGTCCACCTGTGTTTGGGGTTGCAGGGGCTGGGTGCCGGGCATAAGGATCGGTATGCGGCCCATGCATTGAATGGGGTGCTGGGTGGAAGCGTGAGTTCGCGCTTGTTTCAAGAGGTGCGGGAAAAACGCGGCCTCGTGTATTCGATCTATTCGTTCTTGTCTACGTATTCCGATGGCGGCATGACGACTGTCTACGCAGGTACGCGACCCAAAGAGGTGGAGCGTGTCGTGGAGGTTGTGTGTCGTGAGTTGACCAAGCTACGTCGCAAGGGGATCGATGCGAAAGATTTGGCCCGTGTCAAAAATCAAATGAAGGGCAGTTTGATGCTCAGCCTAGAGAGCTCCCATAGCCGCATGAGTAAGCTGGCAAAGGATGAGTTGACACAAGGCAGCCATGTTTCTCTCGAACAGATGATCGGGGAAATCGATCGAGTCACCACCGACCAAGTTTATCGTGTGGCGCAAACCTTATTGGATCAACGCCGTCTGGCGATCACGGCGCTTGGACCTATTCCGGCCACGAGTCTTCAGTCATTTGCGTCATAATCGATCGCGTGCTTTTGAATCTTCGGTGGGCGACACGGTGACACTATGAGCGACGCGCGGACACTATACTGGAGTGGTGCATGGAAAGATGTAACTGGTTGATGAAGCTTGGTATTGTCGCGAACGATTGCATCGGCATTCATGCAAAACATTTTCTTGACACGTTGGGTGGATTTAAGTACCATGGCCGCGTTTTCATCCTATAAGTTTGAATTTGTATCGGCTGTATTACAGGGGAAGGTAAGCAGAGAGAAAGGGGGTGTGGTTCGCACTTCCTCCTGCTAGCGCGTTCTCTGATTTTTGTTTTTTAAGCACTTTTTTGGGATACTGTGATTCAACGGTTTTCTGGTCATCATTTTTCCAAGGAGGGTAGGGTTATGAATAGGGTCGGAATTCTAGCCGCACTTGCAGTCTCCTCCGTTGTCGGCTTGTTGACCGCCGGTATATCGATGGCGGCGGATGCTCCAGCCGGGGGCGGACCTAGCGAAGTCACCACGGGGAGTGGGAAGTTCTTCAAGGGAGAGACCACCAACACCTTGAAGGGGCGCGTGTGGTCGCAGTGGGCCGACAATCCTGACAACGAGCTCCTCTTCGGTATCCAATATTGGAATACCGGTGAGCCGGCTTCCGGTGAAGGTGGGGGTCGTTCTTCCACTCAGATGGACGTTAAGCCGCCAGATCCATTGTTCACCTGCTGCGCTTGGGGTTTCACGGGCGGTGCGGAGAAGAACGCTCCATACGCCGGATGGCATCAAGCGGCGACCACCGTTCGCCTGGCAGTGAAAGACAAAAATTTGATGGATCAAATAATCAAGGCGTCACAGGAACTCGTTGCGATGGAAGTGACCCTCGACGGTCGGACCATTACCGGTTTCAAGGTGTTGAAATAGAATTTATACGCGAGGCGACATTCTTTAGACTCTTTTTGTCTTCTTTAAGGAGGATGTGATGATGAAGCTTCAAAAGCAAGGGTGGACCTTCATGGCTGCCGCGGCTTTGGTGGTAGGATTTGCCTCCACTGCGCTGGCCATCGAGGCATTCCAGGAGCGCTTTGAGTGGGGAGATTTGAGCAAACCCACCACGTTGCAGGGGCGAGTGATTATTCTGGATCCGTACGATGAGGCCGTGTGGCTGAACATTGCCGTGTTCGGCGGCAATGCCGAGAGCGGATTGTGGTGGCAACGCGTGCATCCAGGAAAGAATCTTAAGTTCTATCCCGCTGATAAAAATGTGTGGGAGCAGCTGAAGTCTATGGCCCGCCCGCATTCTGGGCCGGCAGCAGCAAAGGAAGTTCCTCCGGGTTCCCCGACCACATTGGTGGAGTTTGTGGCCCAGGAGACCGAGCAGAATCATCGGGTCATCACGTCCGTGAAGAAGCTCAATGACAATGCCGGCGAAATGGGCAAGCCGAAGAGCATCTCCTCACTCCGTTTGAAGGAGTGTGAAGGGAAGACGGAAGTGGATGCTGCTTGCCATGCCGCGAAGACGTTGTTGAATACGTCGCCGAAGACTCCGGATGGAGCCAATTTGCCCTTGCAGTATGATGTCTTGTTGCCTGATGGCAAGCCAATTGCCAATCTGATTCCTTGGACTGCTAAGTACAATCAGGGTAGCAAGCACTAATTTCTAGCGGGTTATTGTGCTGATGAAAGAAGGCGGCACTCCGAAAGGGGTGTCGCCTTTTTCTTTTGTCGTGAGCGTGGGCTAGTGGAAACGGGTCGATGGGGGAATCGTTACTCGCTTAGAAGGCGTTGTTGTAACGCCGCGAGCCGATTGAGGGCGTCCAGGGGTGTCATAGAGAAGAGGTCCATCTGGCGGACCTCCTCCAGCATGGGATGGGGTGTCGGTAGAGTGGAATCAAACTGGAGGGCTTGTTGAGTCTCAAGGATGGGTCGAGATGAGGAGGTCGTAGATTCTAATTGCACCAAGACTGCCTTGGCTCGATGTATCACCGCATCGGGGAGGCCTGCTAATTGGGCGACATGGATCCCATAGCTACGATCAGCTCCTCCTGGGATGATCTTGCGTAGGAATAACACCGTGCCATTGCGCTCTTGCACCGCCACACAATAGTTACAAATTCCCTCCCGCAGCCCTTCCAGTTGCGTCATTTCATGATAGTGAGTCGCGAACAGGGTGCGTGCGCCGAGCCGCTGAGGATCCTGGATAAATTCTGCGATCGCCCAGGCAATGCTTAACCCGTCATAGGTGCTGGTCCCCCGGCCTATTTCATCGAGGAGGATCAGGCTGCGTGCTGTTGCGCAATTGAGGATGTGGGCCGATTCCGTCATCTCAACCATAAAGGTGCTTTGCCCGCCGGCGAGATTGTCGGATGCCCCAACCCGCGTGAAGATACGATCAACCAGCCCGATCCGGGCTTCCGTGGCAGGCACAAAGCTTCCCATCTGCGCCATGAGCGTAATGAGCGCAACCTGCCTAAGGTAGGTGCTTTTTCCCGCCATGTTGGGCCCGGTAAGGATATGAAGACGGCTGGTCTGCAGATGCAGATGTGTGTCGTTGGGGATGAAACCGCCGGAGAGATCAAGGCGTTCGACGACAGGGTGTCGGCCTTGAACAATATGAAGGCCGTCACCGGTATCCACCGTCGGGCGGACATAGCGATTCAAGGCGGCTGTTTCCGCCAGAGCCGCCAAAACATCCAGGATGGCCAGCCTGCGGCTAATGTCTTGTAACCGAGCCGTTTCAGCAGCGAGGCGTGTTCTAAGCTGTTCGAAGAGCGCTTGCTCCAGAGCGGTGAGTTTTGCATCGGCTCCGGTGACACGTTCCTCAAGTTCCTTCAGCTCGGCGGTCATGAACCGTTCGGCATTCACCAACGTTTGCTTTCGGATATAGTCAGGCGGAACCTTGCCGAGATTGGCTTTCGTGAGTTCGATGTAATACCCGAAGACCTGATTGTATCGAATTTTGAGCGACTCAACCCCCGTACGGGCGCGTTCTTTTGCTTCCAGTCCGGCAATCCAGCCTTTCCCTTCGCGACTTGCTTTGCGGAGTTCGTCCACATCCGGGTGATACCCGTCTTTCAGAATGCCGCCATCGCGAACTGAAACCGGAGCTTCGAGCACGATGGCTTGTTCGATGAGCTCATACAGGTCCTGAGCATTGTCCCACGACGTCGCGAGATCTGAGAGGAGCCGAGCATGCAGCCCGGACAGTTCAGTCTGAATGGCCGGGAGAGAGGATAACGAAAGTTTCAGGGCCAACATGTCCCTTGGATTAGCGACTCCGAGGGACATCCGGCTGCAGAGGCGCGAAATGTCTTGGACGGTTCGTAGTGCCGTTCGAATCCGGACCCGGGTATCAAGGTGGTGGTTGAGTTCATCGACCGCAGCGAGGCGCGCTTCGATCGGAGCGCAGTCCACCAACGGCCGCAGCAGCCACTCGCGGAGCAATCGGCTTCCCATGGCGGTGACGGTACGATCCAAAACGCCGAAGAGAGTGTAGGCCGAATGACTCGACGATTCGTCCGTGCGACCGGCGGGTTTGACGAGTTCAAGATTGCGAATGGTGACGCTGTCCAGATGCATGGCGTCATGAGGATGTCTGACTCGCACCTGTCGGATGTGTTCGAGCGAGGCGGAGGGTTGTGTCTCCCGGATATAGCGCAGCACGGCCCCACCGGCTTGGATGCCCAGTGTGAGCGTATGGCACCCGAAGGCCTCCAGGGAATGAACGTGAAAGTGTTCTTGAAGGCGGACGCGACCGGTCTCCAGCTCAAACCAGTTCGCCGGTTGTGCGCAGCAGCGAAGCCCGGTCAGGTCGGCCGCCCAGCGTTGCTCCTCGGGTGGCAGACCATCGGCGTACAGCAATTCTTTCGGGTCAAGCCGCGCGAGTTCGTCTAGCAGGGCAGCGTGCGCCTGTGGGCCATGAAATTCACAGAGCCAGTATTCTCCCGTTGAAACTTCAAGCGTCGCGAGGCCGAACGAATACTCTTTGCGGTCCGGCCCAACGGTGCGGAGACGGGTAACCACTGCTGCGAGTACGTTGGATTCTGTAGAGGGAAGGAATTCGCTATCGATCAGTGTGCCGGGGGTGTAGAGGCGGACGACCTCCCGCCGTACCAGGCCTTTGGCAAGTTTCGGGTCTTCCACTTGCTCGCAGAGGGCGACAGTTCGGCCTGCGCGGAGCAGCTTTGCAATGTAATTTGTCGCGGCATGGTAGGGTACGCCGCAGAGCGGAATCGGAGTGTCGCTGGATTTATCCCGGGATGTCAGTGCGATGGAGAGGATCTTGGACGCTTCAATGGCGTCTTCCTGAAACATCTCATAGAAATCGCCGACACGGAAAAACAGAATGGCATCGCGATAGGCTTGCTTGATATCGCGATACTGCCGCATCAAGGGGGTGCCGTCGGTGTCACCCATCGGCGGGCTCTCCCTCAGAGGGAATGTCCGAAGAGACCCCCCCACGACGGGCAGCTTTGTCGAGGGCCTGACGCAGACGCTCCAGATCGACTTCGGCCTCTTGTAAAGCTTTGGTTTTTCGCCGCAGTTCGATACGCCCGCGCACCCAAGCTGGAAACAGCAGAATGCCCGACACCAGCAGACCGACGCCGAAGGCGGTTAGGATCGGCTTATAGATCAGGATCGACGCGGATCGGAGCCCAAAAAAATACCGTAGGGTGACTTCCTGTTCTTGATTCTGCAGGAAAAACGACAACGCGAGCAGCAGCAGCGTTCCCACCAATATCAATCGGATCAATGCGAGGCCCTCCCTGGCCGGGGTAATTGTACACGGGTTTTCCGAACCACTCTAGTGGGGCGATAGATCGACATGCGGGAGCGAAGCTCGACGAGTAAACGGGAGGCCGCTGGCCCCCTGGCGGCGAGAATCGCTCGCCGCGCGGCCGGGGGACGGTGCGTGAGGTGAATCTCAAGGCGGTCTGGTGGAAGACCTTCGCCCCATCGGTCGGCCCATTCGATGGCGGTCACCGTGTGGCCGTCTAGGTAATCACCCAGGCCCGTATCTTCGAGTTGAGTTGGGGTGAGCCGGTACAAATCCGTGTGGATCAGCGGAAGCCGCCCCCGGTATTCGTGGATTAAAGTAAAGGTCGGACTGCTCACGGCGGTTGGTGCGGCGCCGAGTCCGTCGGCGATTCCTCGAACCAGTGAAGTTTTTCCAGTTCCCAGTTCGCCGAACAGGGCCAGGATTTCGCCTCCCCGGAGGAGTGTGCCCAGGCATCGACCCAACCGGTGCGTCTGTTGCGGAGATCGAAGCACCGTCCGCCAAGGCTTGGGGGCAGGGAAAGGTCCCGCGTTCTTCTGCCGGGCAGGTGAGGCGGGCGAGGGCAATGGCTTAGGCGTGCGTGGTCGGCGCGAGGGCATGGGGAATGTGTTGAATGAGGTCGCGTGCAATCATGCCAGCCCGGCCGAGTTGCTGCGCGGCGAGATCTCCGGCGAGGCCATGAAAGTAGGTGGCGGTACAGGCGGCGTCCCACGGGGCCAAGCCTTGCGCGAGCAACCCGCCCACCATACCGGTCAAGACATCTCCGGTTCCGGCGGTTGCCATTCCGGGGTTGCCGGTCGGACAGATAGCTGCTATTCCGTCCGGTCGGGCGATCACTGTCCGGGCTCCCTTGAGAATCACGAAGACGCCGCGTTCACGTGCGAAGCGCGTGGCCGTGCCGAGGCGATCGTCATTCACGGACTGGGTTGTGGCCTCTGCCTCCAGCCTGGCCATTTCCCCTGGGTGGGGCGTGATAATCGGCGGTCGATTACATTCCGTCAACAGCGAGGCTTTTCCTGCCAAGGCATTAAGTGCATCGGCATCGAGCACGCAGGGCTTGTCGATTCGCTTGACGAATTCTTGCACAAAATCGACTGTCTCCGGATGGGTCGTGAGTCCAGGACCGATCGCGACGGCATCTCTGGAGCCGGCGAATGCGAGCAGACGATCCAAGCCAGAGCGCGCGAAGGTACGCGCTTTTGTCTCCGGCATCGGCAGGGTCATGGCTTCAAGTAATTTGGCTTCCAGAATGTCATTCACGCTGGAGGGGACTGCGGCCGTGACCAGGCCGGTCCCGATTCGAAGGGCCGCAAGGGCCGCCATTGCCGCGGCGCCTGTCTTGCCGACTGATCCGGCGATGATGCCGAGATGACCGTACGTTCCTTTGTGCGAGGATGGTCGTCGCAGCGGAAGTGCCGCGTGGGCGGCGGCACCGGTCAGGAGCAGCAGCCGGCTGCCGACAGCATCAACAAATGAAGTCGGAATCCCGATATCGACGAGCCGAACCGTGCCCGTGCGATCGATGCCAGCACCGCCATACAGCCCAGCTTTCGGCAATCCAAAGGTCACCGTGAGGTCCGCGCAGACGGCAGCGCCAAGGAGAGTGCCGGTATCGGCATGGAGGCCCGATGGAAGATCCACGGCCACGGTCGGACGACGGGCGGTATTGATCGCTTCAATCGCATCACGGTAGAGACCGGTGACAGGGGTGGAAAGCCCGGTGCCTAGAATGGCATCGACGATGATGTCACATGCCGCCAGCCGCTGCTGGAGGGCCGTCGTGTCGGCCGGACGAGTGGTGGCCGATTGCCCAGCCGCTCGTTGAAACCGCTGATACATCCTCTTCGCATCGCGACTGAGTTCGGTGGCCGCCGCTAATAAGAGAACGTGGACCCGGGCTTTTTTCCGTCGTAGCAGTCGGGCGATGACGAAGCCGTCTCCGCCGTTGTTGCCCTTGCCGCAGAGGATCACGACCGATTTTCCCGCAACCGATCCGTATCGCGCCTCAAGGTGGGTCACGACACCTGTTCCGGCTCGCTCCATCAGCACCAGGGACGGCACCTGGGCCTCCGTGATCGTCCGATGGTCAAGCGCGCGCATCTGCTCGGCGGTCACGATCGGTATCATCGTGTGATTCGGTTCTCTAACCGGCTTCCTGCGGTCAGGTGATGGCGGTTGCCGCCAACCTTGTCCAGGCTAGGTCACCAGTTCCTTCATCTCGCGCACAGCTTGAACGAGCCCGACCATGACGGATCGGGCAATAATGCTGTGGCCGATGTTGAATTCGACAATCTCCGGCAGTTTGGCGAGTCGTTTGACATTCTTATAGGTCAAGCCATGGCCGGCATTGACCCCCAGGCCGAGTTTATAGGCCAGTTTGGCGGCCTGGGTAATCGCTTCAAACTCCTCGTCTTCTTCCTTGGACCGCTTGGCATTGGAGTATCGGCCGGTGTGCAGTTCGACATAGGCCGCGCCGATTTTATGAGCGGCTTTGATTTGATCCAAGCTCGGCTCGATGAACAGGCTTGTCGGGACGCCTCCGTCCCTCAGCAAATCGACGATCTTCTGGATCCGGTCGCGATGGCCGGCGACATCCAGGCCGCCTTCCGTGGTCAATTCCTGCCGGCGTTCGGGAACCAGCGTGACCAGGTCTGGTTTCACGCTGAGGGCGATTTTCGCCATCGCGTCATCGGCGGCCATTTCCAAATCTAATTTGGTTCGGACGATTTCCCGCAATATGGTGAGATCGCGGTCCTGAATATGCCGGCGATCCTCCCGGAGGTGCACGACCAACCCATCAGCACCAGCCAGTTCAACCAGGATGGCAGCGGTCAAAGGGTCGGGGTCGGTTCCTCCACGTGCCTGTCGGAGTGTTGCCACATGATCGATATTGACGCCCAGTCGAGCCATTACGCCTCCGCAATTTCCATGAATACTGCAGGAGAAAGATTTCGGAACTGGCCGAAATTCATAGACAATTCTGTTGTTCCTGAGGCATTATTAACAGAAGAAGGTGGGGCGGAGCAAGGAGGCTCCTCTCAGGGTGTTATCATATTCTGCGCATGTTCATGGCGGAGCGGCGAGCCACAACTCCATAGAAATATAGTGAAATTGACTCATTTTGAGGGGTCCTTTAAAATACCCCCTTTTCAGAGGCATGGCGACTGAACCTGTTCAGCAGAGGACCCGCCTGTAGGAGTCTGACAAATACATGTCGATCAGCGACGGTTTTTACCGCATCAAACGGCTTCCTCCATACGTATTTGCTCAAGTACAAACCCTGAAGCTTGAGGCGCGTCAACGGGGCGAGGATATCATTGATTTCGGTATGGGCAACCCGGATCAGCCCACGCCGCCTCATATTGTCGACAAACTGATCGAGGCATCCAAAAAAGCCAAAAACCATCGCTATTCGGCCTCGCGCGGCATCACCAAGCTGCGCCATGCCATTACCGGTTGGTATAAGCGGAACTATGATGTGGATCTGGATCCCGAGACCGAAGCGATCGTCACGATCGGTTCCAAGGAGGGCATCGCGCACCTGGCTCTGGCCACGATCGGGCCGGGCGACGTGGTGCTGACGCCGACGCCGACCTATCCCATCCACATGTACAGTTTCATTATTGCGGGCGGCGAGGTGCGCGGGATTGAATTGCGGCAGGACAGCGATTTCTTCGACGATCTATTGCGCGTCTATCGTCAGACGCTGCCGCGCCCGCGTATTTTGGTGATCAATTTCCCCCACAATCCGACGACCGCCGTGGTCGATCTGGAGTTCTTCAAAAAGATCGTCGCGTTTGCCAAGGAACACGATGTCATCGTGATTCACGATTTGGCCTATGCCGATATTGCATTCGACGGCTATAAGGCGCCGAGCTTTTTGCAAGTACCGGAGGCGAAGGATGTGGGCGTCGAGTTTTACACGCTCTCCAAAGCCTACAACATGCCGGGGTGGCGAGTCGGATTTTGTGTCGGCAACCGTGAAGTGGTCGGCGCGCTCGCCAAGCTCAAAAGTTATCTCGACTACGGCATTTTTCAGCCGATCCAGATCGCCAGTACGGTAGCGTTGAATGGACCGCAAGATTGCGTCAAGGAAGTGGTGCAACGCTATCAAAACCGCCGGAACGTGCTCGTGAACGGGCTGAATCGGATCGGCTGGCCGGTGGCATTGCCTCGCGCAACCATGTTCGTGTGGGCCCGTATTCCGGATCCGTTCCGGCACATGGGGTCGCTGGAGTTTTCGAAATTGCTGCTGCGGGAGGCCAAGGTTGCGGTGTCGCCGGGCATCGGATTCGGAGAAGGCGGAGATGAATTCGTGCGCTTCGCGTTGGTGGAAAATGAGCATCGCACGCGTCAGGCTCTGCGCGGGATCCGGAAGGTGTTGAATTTGGATGACCAGGAATCATGAAGAGTGAAATCGGAGTCGGGTTAATCGGGTTCGGAACGGTCGGCACCGGTGTGGCCCGGGTGCTGATTGAGAATGCCGAACTGATTCGGCGCCGGGTGGGCGTGCCAATCAAGTTGGTTCGCATTGCGGACTTGGACATCACGCGTGATCGGGGCATTGCCATTCCGCCGGGAGTGCTGACTACGGACATTCAGCAGGTGTTGGCGGATCCGCGCGTGGATATTGTCATCGAGTTGATGGGCGGATATGACCTCGCCAAGCGCGTGATTCTGGATGCGATGCAACGGGGCAAGCACGTTGTGACGGCCAATAAAGCTCTCCTGGCCGTGCATGGCGAGGAGATTTTTGCCGCCGCCTCCCGGCAAAAAGTCGACCTCGGGTTCGAGGCGAGCGTCGGGGGCGGAATCCCCGTCATCCGTGCCTTGGCTGAGGGGCTAGCCGCGAACAATATTCAATCTATCTATGGCATTATCAACGGCACCTCGAATTACATTCTCAGCCGGATGACCAGCGAGGAACAAAAGTTCGATGTGGTGTTGGAGGAGGCCAAACGGGCGGGGTATGCCGAGGCTGACCCCACATTCGATGTCGCAGGTATCGATTCGGCGCACAAGTTGACGATCATGGTCAGTCTGGCCTACGGCACCCCCGTCAACTTCAAAGAGATTTATACCGAAGGCATCACCAGGCTCACGCCGCTCGATATTGCCTACGCAAAGGAGTTTGGGTTTACCATCAAGCTGCTGGCGATCGCGAAGTATTCCGACGGCGAGATCGAGGCGCGCGTGCATCCGACCATGGTTCCGTCCGCTTCCCAGATCGCCAAGGTGGATGGGGTGTATAACGCGATTCAACTGGTCGGCGACGCCGTCGAAGACGTGGTGCTTTATGGGCGCGGCGCCGGATCGATGCCGACGGGCAGCGCCGTGGTGAGCGATGTCATGTCTATCGCGCGCGATCTGCTCAAGGATGCCACAGGTCGCGTTCCGCCTGCCTCATATCAGCCGGACCAGCGGCGGCCGTTGCGCATGCGGCCGATGGAGGAGATCACCTCGTTGTATTACATTCGCTTCATGGTCCTGGACCGGCCGGGCGTGTTGTCGCAGATTGCCGGCGTGCTGGGCCAGCATGGCATCAGTATTTCCTCAGTGTTGCAGCAAGGTCGCAAGGAAGGACAGACCGTGCCGGTCGTCATCATGACGCACATGGCCAAAGAGCGGGACATTCAAAATGCGCTTCGCGAAATCGATCCGATGCCCTACATCTCTGAGCCTGCGACGCTGATCAGGGTTGAGGGGCGGGACGAATGAAGGGGCTCTCCCGTCTAGCGGAGAGGATGTTGAAGAGATCGTTATGACTCGCTGGCGTGGCATTATCGAAGAGTACCGGAAGTTCCTGCCGGCGACGGCTCAGACGCCGGTCATCACGCTGGGGGAGGGCAACACGCCCTTGATCCGGGCCGCGCGGCTTGCCAAGAAAATCGCCCCGGGCGTGGATCTCTACCTCAAGTATGAGGGAATGAATCCGACAGGCTCCTTCAAAGACCGCGGCATGACCATGGCCATTTCCAAGGCTGTCGAAGGGGGCGCACGAGCCGTCATTTGTGCTTCCACCGGCAACACGTCCGCTTCGGCTGCGGCCTATGGCGCCCGGGCTGGAATTGCTGTGTATGTGCTTATTCCGGCCGGAAAGATCGCCCTCGGCAAGCTGTCCCAGGCCATGATGCACCAAGCCACCGTCATTCAAGTTGAAGGAAACTTTGACCAGGCCTTGACCATCGTCAAGGAACTGTCCGCAACGTATCCGGTTGAGTTGGTGAACTCGCTCAACCCCTTCCGGATCGAAGGACAAAAAACGGCGGCGATGGAGATTTGCGACGATCTTGGTGACGCGCCGACTCTCCATGTACTTCCTGTAGGGAATGCGGGTAATATCACCGCCTATTGGAACGGGTATCGAGAGTATCGGGCGGCCAACCAAACGACCCGGTTGCCTCGCATGATGGGATTTCAGGCCGCCGGGGCAGCGCCGATTGTGTTGGGTCATGTGGTGGAAGAGCCGCAGACCGTGGCGACGGCGATCCGGATCGGCAATCCAGCCAGCTGGCAGTCGGCCCTCACGGCCGTGCGGGAATCGTCGGGCGCGATCGATATGGTCACGGATGAAGAAATTTTGCATGCCTACGCCTTGGTCGCGAGGGAAGAAGGTGTCTTTTGCGAACCGGCTTCCGCCACTTCTGTCGCCGGTGTGATTAAGTTGAGCCAAGCCGGACAATTAAAGGAAGGTGCCACGGTCGTGTGCACATTGACCGGGCATGGTTTGAAGGATGCCGATACGGCGATCGGCATTTCACGTCAGCCTCAAACGGTGAAAGCCACCCGCGATGATGTGGCCCGCCTCCTTCATGTCTGATTACCTCAGGAACATTGCATGAAATATTTGATCCTGCATGCCGACGGGATGGCAGACCTTGCCTGTTCGGAACTCGGTGGGAGCACGCCGCTTCAGGCGGCCACGACTCCCTATCTTGACCAGATCGCCCAACGCGGGGAGGTAGGCCTATTGAGCCTCCCCTCTGATGCGGGCACGGCGGGCAGCGATGTCACCAGTGTCGCCGTATTGGGATACGATCCCAAGAAGTATTATCCCGGCCCCGGTCCGCTGGAGGCGGCCGGTCTGGGCGTGACGGTGGAGGAGCAGGACGTGGTCTTCCGTTGCACCATGGTGACACTGCGAGGGGAGTCCGCCTCCGGCACTAGGGATAGAGCGGCCGACATCAAGAAGCTGGGGCCGCATGTGGTCATGGAAGATGCGACCGCCGGGCTCATTGACACGGAGCAGGCCCGGGAGTTGGTGGAAGCCGTCAATGAACAGCTTGGGTCGGAGAGCATTCAATTTTACCCTGGCTCCGGTCATCGGCACTTAATGGTGTGGGTTGGAGGAAAATCTCGGGCGACCTGCGTGGACCCTCAGCAGTTAGTCGGTCGATCGATCGCCGAGGCCTTGCCGGCCGGAGATGGCGCCGACGTGTTGCGGAAGATTATGGACGCGTCGTTTTTCATTCTGCGCGATCATCCGGTCAATGAAGAGCGCGAGGCGGATGGGCTCAAGCCGGCCAATTGCCTCTGGTTGTGGGGACAGGGGCGAGCCCCATTGTGGCCACCGTTGCCGGAGAGGTACCAGATTGCCGGTGTGGTCGTCTCATTCAGTGATGTCCACCGCGGAGTCGGCCTGTGCGCAGGGTTGGAGGCCGCTGAACTGCCGTCCGATGGGGGGGAGGAAGCGGAGAAATTTTCTGCCTGTGTGGCTGCGGTCGCGCAAGAGTTGTCGAGAAAAGATTTTGTCTATCTCCATGCCGGTTTATCGGATGATGTGCTCCATGCGACCAATGTGCGAGACAAGGTTCAGGCCATCGAACGCTTCGATGCTCAGGTGGTCGGGCCGATTCTCGCTGCCTTGGCGAAGTACCCGGCCTATCGGTTGCTCGTCGTGTGCGATCCTGGCCTGACGAAGGGTGAGGGTTCAGAGGTGCCGCCGATTTTGTACGCGCTCTGCGACGGAGCTGCTCAGCCACAGGCGGGATCGGCGACCCGGTTCCATGAGCAAGACAAGAACATCGCCGGGACCGCGCCTCGTGACGCCACCAAGCTGATGATGCGATTATTCCCCCGTGGAGCCTGAGATTTGTGGCGCTGATCGTTCAGAAATACGGCGGTACGTCGGTGGGGAACGTCGAGCGGATCCATCGCGTCGCCGAGCGGGTTGCGCGGGCGCAGAAAGATGGGCACCAGGTCGTCGTCGTGTTGTCGGCGATGAGCGGAGAGACAGATCGGCTGCTCAAATTGGCGCATGAGGTGACCAGTGCGCCGGACGAACGCGAATTAGACATGTTGCTCTCCACAGGGGAGCGGGTGACCATCTCGTTGCTGGCTATGGAACTCCGGGGTCGAGGCGTCAACGCACGTTCTTTCACGGGCAGACAGGTCGGCATTCACACCGATAGCGCGCATACTAAAGCGAGAATTTCCCGCGTCACGGCCGATCGCATCAAGGAAGCGTTATCGACGGGCGTCGTTCCGGTGGTAGCCGGGTTTCAGGGCATTAATGCCAGCTCGGATGTCACGACTCTGGGGCGAGGCGGATCCGATTTGACCGCTGTGGCCTTGGCCGCGGCACTCAAGGCGGATCGCTGCATTATTTATACGGACGTCGACGGGGTCTATACCGCCGATCCGAACATCGTGCCGGCCGCGCGTCGCCTCGATAAGATCTCATATGAGGAGATGCTGGAAATGGCGAGCCTCGGCGCCAAGGTGTTGCAGAGTCGTTCGGTCGAATTTGCGGCGAAGTATTCCGTTCCGGTGGAGGTCAACTCAAGCTTCAAGGAAGGAAAGGGAACGCTCGTGACACGTGAAGATGCCGATATGGAAGGGGTCATGGTGTCGGGTGTGACGGGAGACCGTAATCAAGCCAAGATTACGATTGTCGGTGTGCCGGATCGACCGGGTATCGCCGCGCGTGTGTTCGGTTCTGTGGCGAATGCCAATATCGTGGTGGATATGATCATCCAAAACGTCAGCCAGGCGTCTATGACCGACATTTCGTTCACCGTTCCGAAGCCCGACTTGCGCAGCGCCGTCGATCTCGTCCAGCGCTTGTCCCAGGAGATCGGCGCCCGGTCGGTCGCCGTGACCGAATCCATTGCCAAGGTGTCCCTGATCGGTGTGGGCATGCGATCGCATTCCGGAGTGGCGGCGAAAATGTTCGAGGTGCTATCACGCGAGGGCGTGAACATCATGATGATCAGCACATCGGAAATCAAAATCTCCTGCGTCATCGAGGAAAAATATTTGGAACTGGCCATGCGAACGCTCCACACGGCATTCGGCCTGGATCGCGTGTCGGCGCCCGCATTGGGCTGATCGCCAGGAGGGGAGACGTCCGTCGGCTCGGCGGACAGGCCACGAATCGCCTTGTTACGCTCACATTTATGAAACGTCGCAAGACAACACCACATCGGTCTAGTGCCCAGGAACCAAACTTGGTGCCGACGCTCACCGGCGCCGAGGTATCCGCGCTCGAGATCTACGATACGACCTTGCGTGATGGCGCTCAGGCGGAGGACGTCAGTTTCTCCGTGGAGGACAAGATCCGCGTCGCGCAACAGCTTGACGAACTCGGCGTGCACTTCATCGAGGGGGGGTGGCCAGGGGCGAATCCAAAAGACATTGAGTTTTTCAGGCAGATCAAAACCATTTCTTTCCGGAATGCGACCGTCGTGGCGTTCGGCTCGACGCGGAAAGCCAACAATCCGGTCCGGAAAGACAAAAATCTGCAGGCACTCCTGGATTCGGGCACGCAAACCATCACGCTCTTCGGGAAAAGTTGGTCGTTTCAGGTGACGGACGCGCTGGGGATTGCGCTCGCCAAGAACCTGGAGCTCATCGAAGACTCGATTCACTATTTGCGCTCCAAGGATCGGCGCGTGTTCTACGACGCCGAACACTTTTTCGACGGGTATAAAGCCAATCCGGACTATGCGCTGCAGACAATCCGTCGGGCGATTGCCGGCGGCGCCGAGCGCGTCATTCTGTGCGATACCAACGGCGGGACGATGCCCTGGGAGATTCGGGAGATTTGTCGGGTGGTGAAGCAGGAGTGCCCTGTGCCATTGGGAATTCATGCGCATAACGACAGCGAAATGGCGGTGGCCAACTCGCTGGTGGCGGTGGAGTCGGGGATTCTGCAGGTCCAGGGCACGATCAACGGAATTGGCGAGCGGTGCGGCAATGCGAATCTCTGCTCCATCATTCCCAATCTACAATTGAAAATGCAGCGGCCTGCTCTCGGGAAGAAACTGACCCGCCTGAGGGCTGTGTCGGGGTTTGTGACGGAAATCGCCAACTTGATGCCCAATAAGCGGCAGCCTTATGTCGGGGATGCGGCCTTTGCGCACAAGGGAGGCGTGCATATTCATGCGGTGCTGAAAAACGCCGCGACCTACGAACATATCGATCCGGCCGAAGTCGGGAATCGTCGCCGGATCCTGGTCTCGGATTATGCCGGCCGCAGCGGCCTCCTGGAAAAGGTCGAGGCGTACGGTATTTCATTGACGAAAAATCACGCGAAGTTGCAGGAGCTCGTCGAAACCCTCAAGGAGCGGGAAAGTCAGGGGTATCAATTTGAGGGCGCTGAAGGATCCTTTGAATTGTTGATGCGCAAAGCGATGGGCAGCCACCGCCCGTCCTTCCAGCTCCTGGGGTTTCGGGTGATCGTTGAAAAAAAGCAAGAGCATGGGTTGCTGTTGTCCGAAGCGACAGTGATGGTGAAAGTCGGCGATGTGGTTGAACACACGGCGGCAGTTGGCGCCGGACCGGTCAATGCGCTTGATCATGCGTTGCGCAAAGCGTTGGAGAAATTTTATCCGCAGCTCCGTGAAGTGAAGTTGCTCGACTATAAGGTTCGTGTACTGTCTGCGGACAAGGGCACGGAATCGAAGGTGCGGGTATTGATCGAATCGGGTGATCACAAGGACAAGTGGGGCACGGTCGGGGTATCGGAAAACATAATGGAAGCCAGCTGGCAGGCGCTGGCGGACAGCATCGAGTACAAATTGCTGTTGGCCGATCGCTGAAGCCGTTTTTACCTCCATTGGGCACACATAATCCTTGACAGGCCAGATAACCTCACGTAACTTATGGGGAAATTCTTTGTCTTGGACACTCGACACCAAGAAGCACTTCCTAAGGAACGACTCTAGTGGATGGCGGGGGGAAAGGCATGAGAAAGGCGGATATCGCGAACGAAATCTTCAAGCAGGTTGGAGTGTCAAAGAACGATGCAGCCGATATCGTCGAACTCGTACTCAATCTGCTGAAGGGAGTGCTCCAAAAGGGCGATGCAGTCAAAATTGCAGGATTCGGGAATTTTGTAGTACGGAGCAAAGGGGCTCGCAAAGGACGCAATCCACGAACCGGTGAAGAAATTGGGATAACCCCCCGTCGCGTGGTGACGTTTCGGCCCAGTCAGGTCTTTAAAAAGTACGTCAATTCCTAATCGCTACCTTGCCACGAGCACACGCAGCATGAGGACCGGTCATGGGGAATGATCCCAGACTGGGAAGTAAGGTTTTTTACAAAATCGGCGAAGTCAGCAAGATTTCAAAATTGCCGGCTTATGTCTTGCGGTTTTGGGAGTCGGAGTTCAGCTTCCTGAGGCCGAAGAAGAGCCGTGGCAATCAGCGACTGTATGTGCAGCGTGATGTGGATACGGTGCTGGAGATTAAGCGGATGCTTTATGATGAGGGGCACACGCTGGCCGGCGTTAAGCGGTACTGGGCTCGTCGGGGACGGGCAACCGTCAAGAAGAGCGGCTCGCGGAAGGAATTGGCACAGCGTGTCAGAGGCGATCTCCAGGCGATCATTCGGATGATCGATTCGCATTCGGCTTGAACTGTTCCGGTGATGCGGGCGGCTGCGTCAAACCGTGTGGGTACATCGATGTCGGCCGTGTCGGGGCGTAGCGCAGCCCGGTAGCGCACTCGCTTGGGGTGCGAGGGGTCGTGGGTTCAAATCCCGCCGCCCCGACCATCGACACGATGTGGTCCACCACGCACTGTCCTGAGGGACATTGATTGCGGCCGACCACGTAGCGCGTATTCGTGAGTCTTCTCGCCTTTCTTGTCACCATCCTCAATCCGACGGTTCCGGCTTTCCCTTTTTACGATGGTTTCAATGCGTAAGGAGCAGGTGTGGCGCGTGTACGTATCCTTGTAACCAACGACGATGGGATTGCGTCTCCCGGTATCCATGCCGTCGCGGTGGCGCTCAGCGCATTGGGAGAAGTATGGATTGTCGCGCCCGACCGGGAGCGGACCGCAGTCGGACATGCGGTGACGTTGCACAAGCCGCTCCGGATCACCAAAATGGCGCCCCGTGTGTTTATAGTGAACGGGACACCGGTGGACTGTGTCAATCTTGCATTGGTAAAGGTCTTGCCGGGGCGTCCGGCGCTGATCGTGTCGGGCATCAATCGCGGAGTGAATCTTGGCGATGACGTGATGTACTCCGGCACCGTCTCGGGCGCTTTAGAGGGAACGATCCTCGGGATTCCTTCGGTGGCCGTGTCGCAGGAGGGCGGGGAGACGTTCCGGTTCGCGGTCGGGGCGCAGTATGCGGCTCGAGTGGCCGCCGAAGTGCTACTGCACGGATTGCCGACCGAAACCATTCTGAACGTAAATATTCCTGATGTTCCGCTGCGCTCCATTAAAGGGGTGAAGGTCACGTGTTTGAGTCGGCGTCGCTTCAACAACCCGATTGTGGAGAAAGTCGATCCGAGGGGGCACAAGTATTACTGGATTGCCGGCACCCGCCAGTCGTGGAGCCGTCAGCAAGATGCCGATCATGAAGCGTTGGCGCAGCACATGGTGTCCGTGACACCGATCCATCTCGATACGACGCATCACGCCATGCTGGAACACTTCAAAGCCTGGGAGCAGCCACTCTCGCGATTCCCCGCGACTCTGACGGCAGGAACTGGGCGTTCACGAAAGAGGGCCCGCGCGTGACCGGACTGATCGAGTGGTTGATAGAAGTGCTGGGCCGATTCGTCATTGCCACGATCTCAACCTTCGGCTATACCGGCATTGTCCTGACGATGGCGATCGAGAGCGCCTGTATTCCCCTGCCGAGTGAAATCATCATGCCGTTCTCCGGGTACTTGGTCTTCACCGGCCAATTTTCGATGGTGGGCGTAACTCTGGCGGGCGCGATCGGGAATGTGCTCGGGTCCTTGGTGGCCTACTACGTGGGCGTGTGGGGAGGACGACCGTTTGTCGAGCGGTACGGCCGGTATTTCCTGGTGTCGCAGCATGATATGGAACTGGCCGACCGGTGGTTTGCGAAACATGGAGAGGCGGCGGTGTTGATCGGTCGGCTGTTGCCCGTCGTTCGAACGTTCATCTCTCTCCCGGCGGGAATTGCGCGCATGGACATCAAGAAGTTCGTGCTCTATTCATTTGTTGGAGCGGTTCCCTTTTGTTATGCGTTGGCCTATGTGGGATTGAAGATGGGGGAACACTGGAATGAACTACACCAGTATTTCCATCACGCGGATCTGGTGATCGGGTTGTGTCTTGCCGTGGGCCTCGGGTATTTTCTCTGGTCCCATTGGCCGAAGCGTCGTCCCTCTATGGAGTAATGGTCCCTCATGGTGCGCGTCTACAATACCCTCACCGGCCGCAAAGACCAGTTCGAACCATTAGTGCCCGGCAAAGTCCGCATGTATGTGTGCGGGGTGACGGTGTACGACTACTGTCATATCGGGCATGCTCGCAGCGCCTTGGTCTTTGATGTGCTGCGGCGCTATCTGGAATATTCCGGCTTTGTCGTTGAATTTGCCAAGAACTTCACCGATGTCGACGACAAAATTATCAAACGGGCCAATGAGCAAGGCGTGAGTTGCGAGCACGTCACTACTACCTTCATCCAGGCCTACTACGACGACATGGAGAAGCTGGGGGTTCGACGGGCAACCCTCGAGCCGAGGGCGACGGAGCATATCGCCGACATCGTGACGCTCGTCGATACCTTGCTAAAGAAGGGGGTGGCGTACCGTGTGGATGGAGATGTCTATTTCCAGGTTGATCGGTACCCGGGCTATGGCCGGCTTTCCAAGCGGAAGGTCGATGATTTGCAGGCGGGTGCTCGTGTGGACGTGGATGAGCGAAAACGTCACCCGATGGATTTTGCCCTCTGGAAAGGCAGCAAGCCCGGTGAGCCTTCATGGGACAGCCCGTGGGGACCAGGTCGTCCTGGTTGGCATATCGAATGTTCGGCCATGGCCATGCGGCATCTTGGCGAAACGTTTGATATTCATGGCGGCGGGATGGATTTGATTTTTCCGCACCACGAAAATGAAATTGCTCAATCCTGCGGCGCGACCGGCAAGGAATTCGCGCGGTACTGGGTGCACAACGGGTTCGTTCAGATCAACCAAGAGAAGATGTCCAAGTCGTTGGGGAATTTTTTTACCATCCGCGAAATCTTCCAGAAGTCCGAATGGCCCGACCTGGTCACGGGCGAAATGCTGCGTTATTTTTTGCTCTCCACGCAGTATAGAAGTCCGCTGGATTTCTCGGATCAAAGTCTGGCGGAAGCGAAAAACGCGCTCAACGGATTTTATGACCTCTTCGAGCGGCTCAAAGAACCGGCTCCAGCTCATGGTGCGGCTGATCAGCTGATGCGTGATGCGACGACCCGGATGCGGCAGGCGTTTGTCGAGGCCATGGACGATGATCTGAACACGCCCAATGCCGTGGCCGCTCTGCAGAAGTTACGCGGAGAAGCCAACAAAGCGCTCGATGCTGGACTATCCGGCGAGATGCGGCGTGCAGTACGGCAGGAATTTCGTTCGTTGGGCGCGGTCCTTGGACTGTTCCAGCCCGATGACTGGCAGTTCAAGAGTCAGCGTCAGCAAGGGGTTCTCGACGCGACAGGTGCGGCCATGAAGACTCTGTCGGATGAGGAGATCGCCGACAAAATTGCCGCCCGACTCGCCGCCAAGAAATCCAGGGATTACAAGCTTGCCGACCAACTGCGAACCGAGTTGGCGTTCCACGGCATTACGATCGAGGACCGGCCCGATGGCACCAGTCGATGGAAACGATAATTCGTCGGAAGTGATCTACGGCCTCCATGCCGTGCGCGAAGCCCTTCGCGCGGGGGTTCGCCCTCTTCAGCGGCTGCTGGTGTTGGGTACGGATCGTCAGTTCGGGGAAGTCGTGCGTTTAGCCAGGGAACAGCGCGTGCCAGTGTATGTCGAGCCGCGCGTCGCCTTTGATCGTCTTGTTCCAGGCGGCCACCATCAGGGTGTGGTGGGCCTGGTAGCTGCCAAAACGTATACGGAACCGGAAGACATTCTGTCTTCGGCCCAGGCGGCCGGCCAGACTCCGCTCCTGGTGCTGCTGGACGGTGTCGAGGATCCTCATAACCTCGGGGCGATTCTCCGGACAGCTGAAGCGTCTGGAGTGCACGGTGTATTTATCCCGGAACGTCGCGCGGTAGGGCTGACCAATGTGGTGGCCAAGGCCTCTGCCGGGGCCGTGGATTACATGCCGGTCGGGCGAGTTCCGAACCTCTCGCGATGGATTGAACGCCTGCAAAGTGCAGGAGTCTGGGTCTACGCGCTGGATGCCGAGGCTCCTAAGTCGTACACCCAGCTGGACTTCAGGGGACCGGTTGCCCTGGTGTTCGGCGGAGAGGGGAAGGGCGTACGTCCAGGGGTTCGCGGAGCCTGCGACGATGCGGCGCATATTCCCATGCTGGGGAAGGTCAGCTCGCTCAATGTTTCAGCTTCGGCAGCCATCGTCCTGTATGAGACGCTACGGCAGCGCCGAGAACGAGCGGGAGAAAAGTCTTGAGGAGAGGGCAGAGGTGGACTACCGGAGTTTCAACATTTTCCCTTGAATTGCGGCCTTGAGCAGTTGAGCGGTATTGGAGACCCGAATTTTCTTCATCATGTTTGCCCGGTGCGCCTCAACGGTCTTGACGCTGATCTTGAGCCGCTGAGCGATTTCCTTGTTCTTGAATCCCGTCCAGATCAGCTCAAGGATTTCTTGTTCGCGGGTCGTTAATGCTTCCGGCCGTCGTTTGCGAGGGGGAAGGATCGGATCGGGTAAGGATGCTTTGGTTCGACTGTTGGTGGTCCTGGCAGCTGTCGGCATGTAGATCTAGCTCCACTTCGGATAAATACAATGCACAGATTGAGGCCTGCGACTTCCCGCGCCAAAAACGATGTCGGATTATACGCAGTGCTCCTGGCATTTGTAAATGGAAAGAGCCTGGAGCAGGCACCCTACTGCCTGCTATTATAGTCTTAGGTTTTAATACGTATTAATAAATGTCGATGCGTGTGTCGGGTGTGAGCGAATCGTGGCGGGAGGGTTGATGACCCCATATCTGACGGTGCTGTTGTTCGGCGCGGTGATCGGCAGTTTTCTCAACGTTTGTATTTACCGCCTGCCGCGAGAAGAGTCCGTGGCCTGGCCCGCCTCCCATTGCCCGGCCTGCCGACAGCCCATCGCGGTTTACGACAATATCCCGATTGTGAGTTACCTCATTCTCCAGGGGCGGTGCCGCGCCTGCCGTGTGCCAATATCCGTTCAATACCCTCTGGTGGAAGCGGCGAACGCGATTGGATACGTACTGGTATTCTGGATGTTCGGTTTTACAGCTGTGGCCTGTGTGTATGCGGCGCTGCTTTCCGCGTTGATCGTGATAACGGGGACGGATCTCTCCCATACGATGATTCCGGATGCCGTCACCCTGCCGGGAATCGCCGTCGGCTTGATCTGCGCCGCTGTGATTCTGCCGATCGGTCTTCTCGACTCGATTTTCGGCGTCGTATTGGGTGGAGGAACTCTGTGGTTTCTGGCCTGGGTCAGCCCCTACATCTTCGGGAAGGAAGGCATGGGAGGGGGAGATATCAAGCTCATGGCCATGGTCGGGGCATTTATCGGGTGGCAGCCGGTGTTGCTGGCCATTATGATCGGATCTTTTCTGGGCTCTCTTGTCGGTGGCGGGCTTATCGCTGTCGGGATCATGCGGCGTGAGCAATATATTCCCTTCGGCCCCTTTCTTGCGGTGGGATCGATCCTCGCTCTCCTGTTTCACCAGCCTCTCCTCGACTGGTACTGGTCCCTGATCAATCTTCCTCAGTAACGGCCTGCAAATCGGCCTCCATGGCCGGTTTCTAGGCCATCACGTTTCTGTGTGCTGTATCCGAATGGATGTGCCGCTGTATCCGATTCGGAACAGTTCACAATTGTCCATACCTGTTGCCACTGGTCATTCCAAGGGTTGATGGCATGCTGTTCCTGCTGATTTCCCTGCAATCTCGACATCTTTCCAGGTGAGTTCGATGGACACAGGCACCGGATGTCTCGAGGCTCTGCATATAAGAGCAACGGCACGGAATTTGGAAATGCTCTACGCGCTCGATGAAAGGAGCCGGTATGAACGAACGTGGAGTGAGTCTCGTGGAACTGTGTACGGTGCTGGCCATCATGGCGATTGTGACGGGAGTGAGTTTGCCGGGCTGGGCGGCTCTTGTCGCAAAGCACCATCAACGTGCGGTTGTGACGGAGATTGCCTCGGAATTGCGTATGGCCAGGCAATTGGCGATGGCGCGACATGAGCGGATTCGCGTCGTGGTCAATGCGGAGCAATCCGAATTGCGGACGGAATGTCTGGATTGTGAAACGAGTCTCCTGCGCCGGTATGAGTTTGCACGTACCGGAACCGTCATCGGCTCGATGAGCACCAGGCCTGAAATTCTCTTTCAATCCAGCGGCCGCTCTGCCACGGCGACGACGATGGTGTTGATCGATTCCAGGCGGGTGAGGCATGAGGTGACCGTGAGTATCACCGGACGGGTGGCGGTGTCATGAGACGACTAGAGGCAGGCATGACAGGCCAGCGAGTTTGGGCGATGAGTGCCGAGGGGTTTACGTTGGTGGAAAGCATGGTGGCATTGGTGGTGCTGTCCATTGGAATAATCGGGACGATCGGGATGTGTGAGTGGGCGCAGCGTGGCCTTCAGCGTGGTGCGTTGACGACGACTGCGTTGGCCCTGGCAGAATCGCGCCTTGAGGCGAAGCGAAGTCTGCCGTGGGACCAGTTGCTCGCGGATGATCTGGACCAAAACGGGACGTTGGAGTCCGCCATGCACGACGACGGTTTGCTGGATGATGGGACCAATGGTGACGGCATTTTCACTGCGAGTCTGACGCAGTCCACTATCAGGCTTGTCTGGACCGTGCAACTCAATCGAGGCAGCCAGCCCGGGGCGGCGAGTCTGGCTACGATCGAGGCGCGGGCGATCTTCAGGACTATAGAAGGGCAGGAACGGGAAGTTCGAGTGCGCACGATCCGAGCCAATCCAAGGTATGTCGGCCTGTCGACGTTGTCATGAGATACCCGATGGTGCTTGTTTCAAGACAGCCGGAGCGAATGCGCGCGGGGTGGCCCCTCAACTCCGCCGGGGTGAGTCTCCTCGAACTGCTGATCGCCATGGCGATCAGCAGCGTGGCGATATCGGCTGCGGTTCAAGCCTTTGCCGCTTACGGTCTTCGCTTGAATTCGCAGCATGCCACTATGACCGCCAATCAGGAATTGCGGCTTGGGCTGGATGTCTTGTGCAGCGAGATACGGTTGGCCGGAGTCGGGTTGCTAGGCGGAGATTCCCCTTTTGTGAAGGCGGACGCTGATGAAGCCGAGTTCTTCGCCAACTTGAGTGGTTCCTCAACCGTCCTGACGCAAATTGCGGAAGTCGGCCGACAGGACCTCCCGGTTGAGGATGGCGTCGACTGGCCGAGGGGCAAGCAGGTGCTGGTTTGTACCGCAGCGCATTGTGCCTGGAATCGTCTGGCCACCGACGGCCGGAAGCAAACATTGACGCTCACGACACCGACTACCGAACAGTTTCAGGCGAGAAGCGCCGTCTTTCTGTTGAATCGGGTGCGCTACTACGTGAAACGCCAGGATGACGGAACGAAACGACTGATGCGCGAAGTGGATGGCGGGGCGAGCACGTTGTTGGCCGACGTGAGCGGTTTTCAACTGCAGTACTTCAACAGAAGCGGCGACGTGACGACGGATGTGCGGGATATGGTGCGTGTTCGTGTGACGATACAGGTTGGACGACAAGGATCGATGCTCTCCCGAGATATCTCGATCCGGATGTAGCTAACAAGGGGGATGGAGACATGAGTAGGAGCGGCGGGCATTCAGTGATCACTATGCGGCGGGATGAACGGGGCATGGCCTTGTTGGCGGTGCTGATGGTGGTGTTTCTCCTGACCTTGTTGGGGATGACCTCTATGCAGCTGGCAGGGCAGGAGGTGGTCGGCGCCAGCGCGTTACAGGAAGAGCGTGTTGCGCATCACGCCGCGGAAGCGGCTGTTGATGTGGTGATGGGGTGGTTTCACGATCCCACACTCCTGTCGCAGGAGGTCGCGACGACGTGGTCCGCCAAGCGATTGATCAATGCACAGGGAGACCCATCGTATTTTGATGCGCAGGGGCGTGCACAATTTGTCGGGACCAGCGCCAATCCCGACGTCGTGTTCGATGCAGCCAATCCTCAACATGACCGGTTGCTGAACGATCCCCAGACAGGCTGGTTCAAGTCGCTCAAGGGGCTTGCAAGAATTCTCAAGTTGCGGGTTTATGGAGCGACGCGGCCGGGCTTGCTTTGCACCGTAGAGGTTACGGCGGGGGCCGGTCCCGCGTCGCGTGTGACAAAGACGTTAAACGTTGAGTTCGGGGCCTATGCCGTTCAGGCCCTGCACGCGCCGCTGCAAAGCGGCACACTCGGAAGCGAGTCGGTGCAATCCCGGTCCGGCTCCGTCTTCGCACATTGGGGTGAGATGGTGGTTCGTGGTCGAGCCTATTTCCCCCGCCCGGAGGAGGTGCCGGTCAAGAGCGGGTTAGCTCCCGTGAACGGGCAAGCCTATGACGAAATGGGTCATCGTGAGGATCGATGGCTGAACATTCGTCTCGGCGGCGACGCCTTTTTTGCACAGCTTCCGGTCGAGGCCTTGTTCACCGTGCCCTTAAACGTCCACGCACATCAGGAGCCTGTTCCCGGCATCAAGGTGGATCAATGGGAGTATGCGACCTTGAAGCGAATGGCCATGCAGTTTGGGCGGTATTACGCTCTCGACAGGGAAGGGTTGCTCTACCCGGGCGGCGTGGTTGCGCCGGGATTGGGACATTCTGCGGCGGAGGTATTTGCATCGAAGGGGCCCGGAGATCATCGAGGGTTGATCTTTGTCGACACGCTTGACGGACTGCCGCCTCGCACGGACAACATGGGCACGATTGTGCTCGATCAAGAATATGCCGAAGGCATCTTTATTGTGAACGCGCATGTCCTCTGGAAGGCAGGGACACCAGGGAAAGCCGTTCCGGCGCTGAGTCCGCCGCCTGAGGGTCAGCAGTCGCTCGGGACGAGGGTGCCGGTGCAGTTGTCAGGCATTCATCTGCAGGGAGTATTGTATGCCGCGGGTGATGTGCGATATGCCGGCCACCTTAAAGTTTACGGCGGGGTAGTGGCACAAGGGGCTATCGTGGACAGCACGAACGGATCGGGGATTTTGGAAGCTTGGTACAATCACGATCTTCGCGAGGGACTTGTGCAGGGTCTGCCGCTGGTGTTTGTCGCTCCAGGCAGTTGGCAAGCCAAAACTTGAAGACATAGCGGCAGCCGCGGCATTGGTAGTCAACTCGTCTCGAAGGTCGTAAGAAAGGAACAGGTTTCATGACTCGCGCAATCTCGTCTGCATTACCGGCAAGTGGATCGATACAACATATGGCACGCTCAGCCCGATCACGTTCGTCCGGCCGGTACGACCAGCTCGTTCTACAGGGTTTTCTCCGGCAGGAGGAACTCACGCTCGCCGTTTCGGAAGCCTCGCGAAAGCGGCTTGATGTGGCCACGCTTCTCATGGACCGATATCGGATTCCCAAGCCGGCCATCGGTGCCGCTCTGGCGGAATTTTATGATTGCCAGTTCCTCGCTTATGATGAGCGCACGATTGTGGAACCGGAATTGTTGAAGAACCTCAGCCTCGACTATCTCAGGATGAATCATTGGGTTCCTCTCCGGCGGCATGAGCATGGGGTGGAGGTTCTGATCGACGATCCGCACAATCCTGACAAGCTCCTTGATGTGCGGCGGGCATTTTCAGGGCAGACGATCCTGTATCGCGTCGGCCTGCGCGCGGATATCGAACGCGTGTTGAGTGTCGTGTGCGGGCATGGGGTCGGTGATCCTATCTCGGACATTCTGGGCGAGTTGGTCAGCGAAGCTCAGTTGGAAGAACAGCAGAATGCGACCATTGCTGCGATTACTGAAAATGATTCTGCGATCGTCCGTCTTGCCAATCAGATCATTGCGGAGGCCTATCGGCGCGGGGCCTCGGATATCCATATCGAGCCCTATGCCGACCGGAAAGAAACGGCCGTGCGCTTCCGTGTTGACGGAACATGTTTTACGTACATGAAGATTCCGGCCGCCTACCGCCGAGCGATTGTGTCTCGTGTGAAGATTATGGCCAGTCTGGATATTGCCGAACGGCGGAAGCCTCAGGATGGGAAAATCCGCTTCAAATTAACCACGGGACAGGAAATTGAGTTGCGCGTCGCGACGCTTCCCACCGCCGGGTTTAATGAAGACGTGGTGATCCGGTTGTTGAGCGCCAACGGTCCCCGTCGAGTTGAGGAGTTGGAATTCAGTGCCGGGACTCGCAGTCAGGTGGAACAGTTGGCTCAGAAACCGCATGGCATTGTGCTATGCGCCGGGCCGACCGGATCAGGCAAGACCACGACGTTGCACGCGATTCTAGCGTCCATCAACACCGATGAACGAAAGATCTGGACGGCGGAAGACCCGATCGAGATCACGCAAGATGGTTTGCGACAGGTTCAGGTGCATCCCAAGATCGGCCTGACTTTTGCCACCACGATGAGGGCCTTCCTGCGAGCGGATCCGGATGTGATCATGATCGGAGAAATGCGCGACAAGGAAACGGCGGACATTGCCATTGAAGCCTCCCTGACCGGCCATCTGGTGTTCAGTACCATCCACACGAACAGCGCGGTGGAAACGGTGGTGCGATTGCTCGATCTGGGCTGTGATCCGTTCAATTTTTCTGATGCCATGTTAGGCGTGTTGGCCATGCGGTTGTGCAAGCGTCTGTGTCCCAACTGCCGGGAGGCCTATCATCCGACTCGCAGCGAATATGATGAATTAGTGCAAGCCTTCGGGGCGGGCGAGTGGCCGCACCTGCAGCCAGCCCACGATTCGGCCTGTACACTGTTTCGTGGACGGGGATGTGACGCTTGTAATCAGACTGGGTACCGTGGGCGAGTTCCCATCCATGAGCTGATGGTGGTTTCCGAGCGCATGAAAGCGCTCATTCAAACAAGGACTCGTACCGGCGAGCTGTTGGCGCTTGCGAAAAGTGAGGGCATGAAGACGTTGCTCCAAGACGGTATCGAGAAAGTCCTTCAGGGACTCACCACGTTCAAACAGGTGCGAGCGGTAGCTATTAAATAGTGCTTTGCGTGCGGTCCGCCTACTCCCAACTATTCGCTCTTCGTTAAAAGCCGTTTGTGTCTGTTGCGTCCATCTCGGCGAAGTCGCGTGATACCCCTGCCGTCCCGCAGCCGACTTTTAGGGATGCAGTCACTGCCAGTACCCGCTTCTAAAAGAGGGCTGCGATCTCAATCCTGTCATCTGTAGTCATGCCTGCCAGGCAGGCTAAAGATCGCCACGGTTCCGACAAAAATTGTCATCTGTCTGATCATGGAACGCTCGGAATTGTACGGCGGGTAACATGAATGCGATTGGTATATCAATCAGTTAAGCAGAGTTTTTTGTAAAAAGTCATCGGCATGGCACTTGCTCATCTGCCTGTTGCCATGTGTGTCTCTAACTATCATCAACGGTCCTTTGCTGCCCGTTGCCAGAGGGGTTTTACCCTCATCGAAGTCATGATCGCGGTCGCGATTGTCGGCATTCTGGCGATGGTAGCCGTCCCCAACTATCTTCAATGGAATGCCCGCTATCAGCTGAAGCAAGCCACAACCGAATTGGCCGGTAGTCTCAATCTGGCCCGTATGGCAGCGATGAATCGGAATCTTGCCGTTACTGCCACGTTGGCACTTGTGTCGGGCAGAGTGAATGTGGATTTCGGGGGCGCGTTAGCCCCTATCGTGTTGCCCCAGGCCGTCGTCGCGTTCACGGGTGGTCCGACTATCCAGTTTAACCAACAGGGCCTTTCAGCCGCGAACGTTCCGCTGACGTTGGTGTCGGGTCAGGGGACGATCTATTCCGTGGTCGTCGCTCCAAGCGGAAAAGTGAATTGGTGTGCCTACGCGACATGTCCGTAGAGGTGGGAATGCAGCCAACTACAGTGCCGCAGAAATTGTCAGGACCGGTTACGGCCTCACAGCAGGGCTTTACCTTGCTGGAAGTGATGGTTGCTGCGGGTGTGCTCTCGGTCGGACTACTAGGGCTCGCGGGTCTCTCAGGGATGTCGTTGGGGAAAAATGTCGATGCCAACGACATGACCCGTGTGACCAATATCGCCGCCGATATGGCAGAGCGGATCCAAAATAACCGGCAACGAGTGTTGGACTACCACAACACTGACACAAGTGTGGCCTGTTCACAGAGCGCAAGCACACAACGGATGGCGCTGGGGGATTGCACACAATGGCAAGCACTCGTGGCAAATTCCGGTCTCAGGGGGGCCACCGGGCTCGTCACGGCAATTCGGCTCGATCCGGATCCCACGACTACTCCGGTCTCGATGAATCGGTTTGCAGTCACGATTACCGTGAGTTGGCAAACCCAGAAGACTGACGTGAGCACAGCTCGGACAAAGACCGCAATGTTCAGGAGTGTTGTAGCCCCGGAGTAGAGGGCACCTGGAGCAAGACCATGCATCGAGTCGTAAAGAACCAGCAGGGATTCACTCTCGTGGAACTGATGGCCGCTGTCTTGATCACGGTGGTGATTGTGACGGCAACAATGGCCACACTCGTTACTTCAAATCGCGCCAACGTCGTCAACTCACAGGTGGCGGATACGCAGCAGAATTCACGAGTCGCTATCGATTTGTTGAGTCGGGATATCAAGCTCGCCGGATACAACTACAGTGCCACTGACCCCGCCACATCTGCAGTGGGGGCTTGCAACGCCACTATCGGCACCATAGCGAAGGCAGTTGGCCTCCTCCCACAAGATCAGGCGCCGGCAGGCGTGGACGCTGGCCCAGATGGGGTATCGATGGTCTTGCCCGTCACGAACATTACGGGGTGGACGCTCACGGCGGCCGTAGGGGGAACACCGAACAACAAGACGTATGAGAACACCATCAGCCTTTCAGGTGCCGCCGTCACGGAGATGGTCGCGCAAGGGCTTGCGGTCGGATCAACGATTTCTATCGGAGGGGCATTGTCGAAAACGGTGCAAGTCGTGAACGCGGCGTCGATTGGGTTCGGCACCGGGAACTTCGTGGATGGACAATTCCCGATCGGTACGCCTGTGTATTTGATGCAGTGCGTGCGGTATCAAATTGTGGCAAATACGCCGGCCACCTGTGGGAGCAATACACCATGTCTGGTGCGAAATAACGTGCCGCTTGTCGACGGTGTGGAAGACTTGCAAATTGCCTACGCGTGTGATGGCTGCAACCAGGCGGTCCCCAACCCCTTGTTTCCGGACGGGGTGATAGATGATCAAGACGGGTCTTCTTCTGGTGGGTTTCCCACCTTCACGCAGGGCGACTTTGTCTCCAATGGCTCATGGGCAATTGCCCCCCGGACTCCTGACAAGATCCGGATGGCGCAAGTGAGTTTGGTTCTGAGGCCTACCAAAATGGAAGAAGGTCTTGACGAAAAGGGAACCAAAGCAGTCAACACAACGGCCCCAGTGGTTGTGGGGGATCATAACCCATCGACGGATCCGGGTTATGACGCGACCGTGTATCAGCAGCAACGACGGCGGGTGGTGGTGCGTACCATCCAGCCACGAAACTTGTAATGAGAGACAGCCGCGATGAACTTTCGGCAAGCAAAACACGATGATGGCCCGGGGTGCGCGAGGGCAGGGATCATGAATCAGCAGGGCATCGCGTTACTCACGGTGATGTTGATGTTGTTGATCATGACCGTTCTCGGAATCGCCTCGATCACGGTGACGAGTATGGAAAGTCGGATGGCAGGATTTTTTCGTACTACCGAGGCAGTGGTGGCGGCAGCAGATTCGTGCGAAGGACTCGCCGCCAATATCATTCAGCAAACGTTGTCGCCTCCTGGGGTACTCCCGGCCTCCTTCGTCGCACCGACTGGCCCGGTTCCTGCGGCTAATGCCACCACTCTCTACGCGGAGATCTATGGCTACGATCTGCCGTCACCGGCCGCGGCCAATACGCCGGCAGTGAACTTTGCGGATGTGGCGAACACGACCCCGAATTTTGTGATGACCGATCTTCCTGGCTTCACCGTCAACGGGGATATCGATTTGCTCTATACACATACGAAGAGTGGGCAGGGGACAGGAGTTCCCGCCACCGAACACGTCTATCGAATTACCTGTATGGCGAGTAATCCCGTGACTGGTTCCAATAGCACAGTGACCTCGGTGTACGGCTGTTTGGATGGTGACACGTGTGTGAAGAAAATCAACTAAGAGGGAGCGTATGACGATGAATCGCGCAATCATCATTGTGGCGCTCGGCGTGCTGGCAGTGATACTACCCTCTGGCCCTCCCTGCCTATTGGCGCAAACGGAACTCACGATGCCGTTTTCAACGGCTGGGTTTCAGTCCGGTGTGATTGATGAGGTGCAGGGATCGACCATTCGCATAGACGGTCGAAGTTATGTATTGAAGTCCGCGGTGGTGGTGGTGAATCACGAAGGGGAGCCACTTGAAATAGAGCGGATCATTCCGACATCGCTCGTGAAGTTTCACTTGAAAGAAGGCCACATCGACAAGATGGTGGTCACGTTGCCGCAATAGCCCATGAAAGGTCTTGTCTCAACTCGTAGCCGAGCATCGACGGCTGTTGTCCTGCTTGAGATAAGGAGGAAAAACGCATGAATCGTCGAACCCTTGCTGCTGTCATGGTCGTGGCCGGTAGTGTGAGCGCGGTTCTGTTTGGCGCTGGCGAGGCTGTAGCAGTCGTCTCCAATGCAGACTACACCGCCGTGCCGCCTTTTGTATCGAACGCGACCACGCCCAATATCATTGTGGTGATGGACAACTCGGGTAGTATGAGCAATCGTGCTTGTGAATCGACGTCGTGCGGGACGCTGGCAAGTGGCAGCGTGTCAACGACGACGGTCTGGACCAATACGACGCGATACTCAGGGTACTTTGATTCGCTGCGTTGTTATGTTTATGACACCACGGATACGCGATTCGAGAGCGGCACCAGTCGGACCACATTGGCCACGGCCTGTCCGGATACAGAGTGGGACGGGAATTTCCTGAACTGGGCTACCTTGCGCCGGTTCGACGCAGTGAAACGGGCGATGATCGGCGGGGACTGCGCTGTTGCCAGAGCCACCGATGGTACATGTCCGACCACCGGAACCCCGGCCTTGAAGACTGTGCGCGCCCAGGCTAGCGGAGTAAACACCGAACGCGCAGACGTCAATTATAGTGGTGGTACAGGTGTTAATACGTATGTAGGACGTATTCCGCTTGCGGACAGAAACAGCAGCCCCGCAACGATTTCAGTCCATGTGTCCGACGCGTATTTCTGTGTCGAGAACGATACGAGTTTCAACAGCAACTGCGGCGATTCATACAGTGTTCGGAAATACGAATTGAAAATCGGGTATTCGACCGAACCGACCGGTGTCATTCAGCAAATCGGAAGTAAGGCGCGATTCGGTTTGATGGAATTCAAGTCCAACAGTGAAGGGGCGCGCATGCTGGTGGGAGCTGGATCTCGCCAGTCCATGGATTGGTCCGGTAGCGGAATCGAAACGTTCAATACGAACATGGCGGCCATGGTGGATGCGGTGCAGGAGTCGTATCCTTCGACATGGACTCCATTGAGCGAGGCCCTCTATGAAACGGCGCGGTATACTGCGCAGATCCAATCCACCTTTGCAACCGGGTACGTCTATCCGATCGCGTTTGCTGGTGGGAATTCCAATGCCGTCAATTTTGCCGTGACAGGTGCTGGCTCAATTGGGACATATAATCCGGGAGGTGGCCTCCCCTCTGTTCCTGAAATTTCGGCATTGATCGGCACTGAAACCTGTCCTGCGGGGTACATCAGCAATGCCTGCGGCCGCGATCCCTATTTCTTTGGGCAAAACCACACGCCCCCTTGGGCCTCGACGTCTCAGGTCGTGAACTGCTGCCGCACCTTTGTGATTCTGTTTACCGACGGTGAGCCGACGCAGGATCAAAATATCCCGTCGACGATTCAGGACTATGCCCACGCCCACCATGGACAGCATTGCAACGGGAGTGATGGAGCGGCGCCTCCACGGCCGGTCAATGGCACCTGTAACACGAATGCGGCGACGCCATTCAGTGATTTGCTGGCCGAGCACAAGACCGACTACGCCGACAGTGGCAGCCACTACTTGGATGACGTCGCCTATTGGGCGCACACGACTGATCTCCGGCCCTGCAGCGGGACGACTGACGGGACGATTACGGGGCTGGCGGTCACCGGACACTGTATTCCGGGGACGCAGAGTCTTACCGTGTATTCGTTCTTCGCATTCGGCAATATCAATGGTCGTGGAATTCTCGCGCAAACCGCGCGGCTGGGCGGATTCGAAGATGCGAACAACGACGGCATCCCGCAGACCTCCGAATGGGACAAGGAAAATAATCTGACCGGGGCCTCAACCCCCGACGGCATTCCGGATGCGTATTTCGAATCCTCGAATGTCGATGATCTTCAAGATAAACTTCTCGCCACGATTGCGAGCATTCTTAGGCGGAGTGCGTCTGGTTCGTCCGTGTCCGTGTTGGCAACGGCTTCGACCGGTGAAGGCGCGCTCTATCAATCGTATTTTTACCCCAGCACAATCGAGCCCTCCACGCTGAGCGATGTGAAATGGACGGGCTATACGCAGGCCTTGTTCATCGACACCTTCGGCAATACCCGGGAGGATACGAATCAAGATGGTCGCCTCGACTATAAAGTCGACAGGATCATCAAAACCCGCTTCGATGGAGTGTCGAACTCAGTCAAAGTCGACAAGTATGTCGATAGTGACGGAGACGGATTGCCGAACGACCAAAATAGTGACGGTCAGGTGACGGTGGCGGACTGTAACCCCTGCGGGCAGGCGTTGAGTGATATTCTTCCAATTTGGGAAGCCGGGAAACGGTTGGCCTTGAAGGATTCTACAACTCGCACCATTCTGACGTGGGTCGACTCAGACCATGATGGAGTAGTTGGCTCCAGCGAGCAGATGGCATTCACAACTGCTAACGAGCCGACGCTCCGACCGTACCTTCGTGCCGCGTCGAGCGCTGAAGGTACAAAGATCATCAATTTCGTCCGTGGTTGTGATGTGGGGGCCTGCGCGGAACAGTCCACGACAAGAGACCGTCGGCTCCAAGTTCCTGCCGGGAGCGGGACCTTGAAAGTGTGGAAACTTGGGGATGTGATTCACTCCACACCAACGGTGGTTGCGGGCCCCAAGGACCGGCATGACGCCATTTACGGCGATCAGAGTTATTCGACGTTTCTCCAGAGGTGGTACAACCGCAGGCAGGTCGCCTACGTGGGAGGGAACGACGGTATGTTGCATGCGTTCAATGCCGGGTACTACCATCCCGGCGATGATACAAGTGCGTCCGCTCCTGCGAATACCACGGAACACGGCTGGTTCACGACCGCTCCTGCGAACAATTCCAGCGGGATTCCGTTGGGAGATGAGTTGTGGGGCTTTGTGCCCTATGAACTCCTTCCGCAGCTGGAGTTCTTGAGTCGGGCTGACTACCAGCATACGTATTTTGTCGATTTGCCCCTCAAGGTAGTAGACGTACGGATTTTTCAGGGCCAGGACGATGGGCCGACCGGTGTGCATCCGAACGGATGGGGCACCATCCTGATCGGCGGCTTCAGAATGGGAGGAAGTTGCGGCGCCTGTGTGGCCGGAACCGGTGCGCCGCCGATGACGGTCAATATCAGTGGCACGAACTACACGTTTTATAGTTCGTATTTTGTGATGGATATCACCAATCCCGATTCCCCAAAACTGCTGTGGTCCTTCAGCAGTTCGGACTTGGGGCTGACCACCAGCATGCCGGCTGTGGTCCGTGTGAATCCGGGAGCCGATGCCAAGGCCAGCGATACGAACGCGAAGTGGTATATGGTGGTGGGGTCCGGCCCCACCGGATATGATGCCAGTGTGACACAAAGTGCAAAAATCTTTGCGATCGATCTCGCGACAGGACCAGGGAGTAACAATAGTCTGGTGACGTCGTATTCAGTGGGATCCTGGGATTCCTATATCGGAGATATGACAGCCTTTGATCGGGACCTCGACTATCGTCATGACGTCGTGTATTTCGGCCGGGTCATCAATGATGGTGCACTTCCTTGGAGAGGAAAGATTTACCGCCTCACCATGGGGGCTGGGGGAGCCACCGCGAAGTTCGGTACGGTGACCAGTCCTACGCAATGGGGCATCGCATCAGGAAGTGCTCGTGTGCCGACGGAGATGTTGGACACCTTTCCTTCGGGAGCTGAGATGGGGCCGGTTGCGACCGCACCCTCAGTTACGATGGATGATGCAGCAAATGTGTGGGTATTTATGGGCAGCGGACGATACTACAGTAAGTCCGATAAAACCGACGTGTCCACCCAATATGTTGTTGGCATAAAAGATTCGGTACTTAACGCCGGGTGCAATCAATCGGCCGGTGCCGGTAGTTGCATGGACAACGATCTCGTGGATGTCTCGAATGCCACGGTTTGCGTGGTCGGCATCGGTGATTGCGGCCTGGCTAGCGGAACCAATCAAGTTACGGGCGTGACCGGTGCGACGACCTTTACGGGGCTCATCGGGCTGGTCCAGAGCAAGGACGGCTGGATGACTAAATTGGTCGAACCGGCCAACCCACCGACGAAGCCGGTTCCGTATGGCATCGGAGAGCGCGCTGTGAGTAGTCCGACGGTCTTCGGCGGAGTAGTGTTTTTTCCTACCTTTATCCCTACGAACGACATCTGCGTCTCGTCTGGAACGAGCCGACTCTGGGCACTCTTCTATAAAACAGGAAGCGCCTACCAGGAGCCGATCATCGGCACGGGTGCATCAGGTGCGAATCAGACCGTAAACAAATTCGGCTCCCTCGGAGAGGGGTTAGCATTTGGTATCGTGGTCCATATGGGGTCTGGTCGCGACGGCGGCAGTCCGTTCGGGCTTCTCATCAATATGAGTCAGGGAAACTTTGGCGACTGTGCCACGTGTGGAGGAAGTGCGGGCACTCCGAATTCGGGTATCAACGTTCCTGTTGCCATCGATCCACGAAGCCACTTTTTCTCATGGACAAACATGTGACGAAAATCTTGGGGCATGTAACTCTCGAGGGGGCGGGGGGGCTCCATCCCCTTGTCTTTCCGCAGGCATCGCGACTGGGCTTGATGGCTCTCACAGTTGCTGTCTGCTGGGGTTGTTCTTCCTCTTCTCAAGACGGATTGGCTCCAGGAGGTGGGACGAAGATTAACCACCCTCCGACAGTCCGCCTCGTGACGATTGTTCCCAATCCTCTGACACTCGCTGGCCCCATTACTGCACATGTGGTTGCAGACGATCCGGATGGTACCGAACCCACGAAGCGATTTCAGTGGATCATCAATGGGGTTACTGTCGTGGGTGCGACGGGCTCCGAATTGGACCCGGGTCAAGCAACGCGAGGCGACCAGGTCGCGCTTGAGGTGGTAGTTTCGGACGGCCAGGCGGAGAGTGCTCCCTACCGCACAGACTCGGTCACCGTGGTGAATACCCCCCCACTCGTCTCCCGTGTAACGGTCGAAGCAGATCTACCTGAAAAGGGTAACCGGGTTCTTGCCAAGGTCGAGGCAGTTGATCCTGATCGAGACGAGATCCATTATATCTATCGCTGGTGGCGAAACGACAAGCAGGTGAAAGAGGGCGAGGAAAGCGTTCTTGACACCACCGGGTTTGGGCGAAAGGATGTTGTCGTCGTCGAAGTCATCGCACGGGATCAGGATGCGGCCGCTGCGCCGGTCCGATCAGCCCCAAGTGCATTGGGCAATTCCCCGCCGATGATCGTTTCGAATCCGGCGGCGCTGACGAATCGAGATCAGTATGAGTATGTTGTCCAAGCCAAGGACGTCGACGGAGATAATGTCACTTATGGGCTGGAGACAGGGCCTCCGGGGATGATAATCGATAAGACGACGGGGCAAGTGACCTGGAAAGTCACACCGGGCGTGGCGGGGACTCATCGCGTCAAGGTTATGGCGGAAGATGGGCAGGGTGGCATGGCTTGGCAGGAGTTTGAACTCTCGATTCCCTCCACGGCCCAGGCTTTGACTCCCCCGTCGTCTCAAGGATAGCCTGTTCCTGCAGCCCCTTAATTTTTCCTTGCCCCCTTCCTGATCTTGTTCCGGGCTTTCGCTGTTTGTTAGAATCTCCATATCGTCTTGGCGAAAGGAGTCTTCGACACCGGCGTGCGAAAAATCAAACTACGGGAAGGCACGAATACCGCAGTCCTTTTTGGACACCACGATCGCCACCTCAAATTGATTGAGGAAGAGTTCGGGGTGCGGTGTTCGGCACGGGGTGAAGAAGTCACGGTAGAGGGCACGCCCGAGACCGTGAAGCAGGCCGAGCGAGTGCTCAATGAACTCGCCTCGCTGACGAATGAGGGGTATGATCTCAGATCGGACGATGTGACACAGGCGCTGACCGCACTCCGCCACAACCAGGACGCCTCACTCAAAGAACTGCTCTTCAGCGCTTCCCCCATTGTAACCCGCAAGCGCTTCATCGTTCCCAAGACCCCGACTCAGAAATACTACCTCGACGCGATCGAAAAACACGACATCGTGATCGGTATCGGTCCTGCCGGAACAGGCAAGACCTATTTAGCGATGGCCATGGCGGTGAGTGCGCTGATGAAAAAGGACGTCAGCCGCATCATTCTCGCGCGCCCGGCGGTTGAAGCCGGAGAAAAGCTCGGGTATCTCCCCGGCGACATGTATGCCAAGGTCAATCCGTACCTTCGTCCGCTCTATGATGCGTTGTTCGACATGATGGAGATGGAACGGGCCAATCGTCTCATCGATCGAGGCGATATCGAGATTGCCCCGCTTGCATTCATGCGCGGCCGCACCCTTAACGATTCATTCGTGATCTTGGACGAAGCCCAAAATGCGACCGCTGAGCAAATGAAGATGTTTCTCACGCGGTTGGGTTTTCATTCAAAAGCGGTGGTTACTGGGGATATCACGCAAATCGACTTGCCTTCCGATCGGGTGTCTGGCCTCATCGAAGTGCGGGACATTCTCCAGGACATCGCCGGTATTGAGTTTGTCTACTTCGACGAGCGGGATGTCGTGCGGCATCGCCTCGTTCAGGAAATCATCAAAGCCTACGATCGGCATTCGGTTGCTCCGGCCAATCCTGGTTCGCTGCGAAAAGGCGAGATCCAGTCGAAAGAGCAGCGTCCTAATCCTAAGGCTGCTCGTCCTACACCTCCCTCCACGGGCTCCTGGGGCCAATCGCATTAATGCCGGTCGTAATTGGTATGCGGCTCACGAGGTGGAGACTCCGCCTCGTGACTCTCAGAAGACTCGCCAGTCATATTCTGCATTCCATTGGCGAAAGCGAGGGGCTGCTCAGCCTCGAAATCGTGGGCGACGACCGGATGCGTCGCTTGAATCGAACGTTTCGTCATCGTGACAAAACCACCGATGTGCTGGCGTTTGCGACCAGAGAAGGGCCCGGGCCGCCCTCTGCTCTGCTCGGAGATGTCGTCATTTCACTGCCGCAAGCCATTCGCCAGGCCCGTCGTCACCAACAGGGTATCGATCATGAGTTGGTGGTGCTTCTGATTCACGGCATTCTGCATTTGTGCGGATATGATCACGAACGAAGCGAAGCCGAGGCGAGACGAATGGCCCGGCGTGAGCGGGCTATTCTCCGTGGCATCGGTCCGGTTCCACGGCTATTGGTGTCCGGCGATTCAGATCGAGTATGATGCACGACCGGCAGCACGATCGGACAGCGTCAGGACAGACAGCAAATGAGGTGAGCGTGGGTTGGTTTCAGAAACTGAGCGAGGGACTCTCAAAAACACGCGATGCGGTCACGGGACAACTGGACCGACTTCTTGGGCGCGCAGCCGACCCGGCGCTTCTGGACGAATTGGAGGTGGCCCTGATCAGCGCGGATCTGGGCATGCCGGTCGTGGAACGCGTCATGGAGCAACTGCGTGCACAGATGCGCGGGGGCAACTTTTCCGCTGCCGAGAAGGTGCGTGAGCTTCTGCGGACATCCGTCCTGGACATTCTGCTTCCGACCCAATCTGCCTCGATGGATCAACTCCTCACACAGGGGCCGTGTCCGTTTGTGATTCTCGCCGTGGGGGTTAATGGTGTCGGCAAGACCACCACGGTGGCAAAGTTGACCCAGCGGTTTCGTCAACAAGGGAAAACGCCGTTGCTTGTCGCAGGCGACACCTTCCGGGCGGCGGCGATCGATCAACTGCAAGTGTGGGCGGATCGTATCAACGTTGACGTCATACGCCATCGGCCTGGCGCCGATCCGGCCGCCGTTGCCTATGACGGGATCACGGCCGCAAAAGCGCGCGGGTCCGACGTGGTGCTCATCGATACCGCCGGGCGGTTGCACACCAAAACGAACTTGATGGACGAGTTGCGCAAAATCAAACGGATTGTGGCGCAAGAGTGCCCGGGTGCGCCCCATGAGGTTCTGTTGGTCTTGGATGCGACGGTCGGTCAGAATGCCATTGCTCAAGCCAGACAGTTTCACGAGGCGGTCGGGGTGACCGGCATCGCGCTGACGAAACTGGATGGAACGGCCCGCGGCGGCATCGTCGTGGCGATTGCCGATACCCTCAAGATTCCCGTCCGGTTGATCGGGGTCGGGGAATCCGTTGAGGATCTCCAGGACTTCAACGCCAAGGCGTTTGTCGACGCATTGTTCTAACCTCTCCAGCCGGACCGACCCCTCTGCTGCGTTCCTACGCTTTCGTTCAATTTCTTCTCATCTCGCGAACCTCATGCTAGGCTGTTTCTTGAGGATCCCATCCTGAGGGTGGCCCAGGAAGCAGCGACCGTTGCACACGAGTGAGACACGACTATGACCACGTTATTGGTAATCGACGACGACCGGTTGCACTGCGACTTGCTGCAGGTAGCGCTGGCTCGTCACGGGTATCAGGTCAGTACGGCGACCAGCGGGCGGGAGGGGGTGGCACTGTTTCGGCAGCTTCGTCCCGTTGTGACGTTGCTCGACCTGCGTATGCCGGAAATGGACGGCCTCGCGGTTCTCAGAGAACTTCGCACCCAGAACCCTCGCGCAGGGGTGATTATTCTGGGCGGCGGCGCCACCGAGGAGCTGGAGAATCAAGCTCGGCAGCTGCGCGTCACGGATTTTTTGCGGAAAGGGCTGTCGCTGGATGTGCTCATCGGCGCGGTGCATCGGGTTGCACAGCAGGCGAGGCGGGAAGCGTCATCTGCTCAATCCCGGCCTTCGGAGGAGGTCGATCAGGCCCCCGAGGAACGGATCCTCGTTGTGGATGACGACGTCATGGCGCGTGATCTGCTGGTGCGCTTCCTCAGCCTGCGCGGGTATCACGTTCGTGCTGCCAAAGACGGGCGCGACGCGTTGCGGCTGATCGAGGAATTGCCGCCTGATCTGCTGATTCTCGATCTGGTCATGCCGGAAGTGAACGGCGTGGACCTGTTGAGGACGCTTGCCGCGAGGGAGTATACCGGGCGGACGATCATTCTAAGCGGACATGAGAACGATCCGTTACTGGCAGATGCCTGGGCATTGGGGCCGCAAGAGGTCCTGGATAAGCCCATTGATTTGGAGCGGGCGTTGATGGCCATTCAGCTTGTGATGGTCTGCAGGGAGTGTTAATGTTCACTGTCCACCTCGGGGTGCCGGTGAAGGGTGAATTGTTTGCATCGCCTCATCCGTTTCAGTCTGCTTGCCGGTTGCCTTGTTCCTGCGCTTGCAGTCGCTGAGCCTGTTTCCCACCCATCCACAATCGAACACCACCAGTTGACGCTTGAACTGCTTCCTGATTCCCATCAGCTCATCGCGACGGATCGCGTGACCCTGTCCGGAGGTGCTTCTGACCAGGAGCTGGCGTTTTCCCTTGCGCCTGCGCTTCAATTGGATCGGGTCCAGGACGTGACGCACTGTCAGGATCCCTGCGAATCTGCGCCGGAGGTTGCCTTCGAGCGGGACGGGTCGACCGGACAATCGGAGCCCCGGCGCGTGATCCTGAAGCAGCCTGTCACAGGGCAGGGCGGCGGCGTGGTACGGTTGAAATTTTCTTACCATGGGGTGATCGACGATCCGCCGCGGGATCCCCGGCACCTCCGTTTTGTCACGCCGAGCGAGACCTCCGGCCACATCGGCCCGGAAGGGGTCTATCTGAGCAGTGAAAGCCAGTGGTACCCCGATCTGGATGGTTCGCTCGCCACCTATGATGTGACGATTTCCGTGCCTGAAGGGTGGACTGCCGTCACGCAAGGCGCTCCCCAGTCTGATCCGGCACACTGGGTGGTTCCCACCAAGAGCGAAGCCTTGACGGTGGTCGCCAACCGTTTTGTGGTGAAATCCCGCTCCTGGACGGCGAAGTCAGGGCAATCGATTCGGCTGGCCACCTATCTCTTTCCAGACGAAGCCTCCTTAGCCGATGAGTATCTGGACGCATCGGCCCGGTACCTCGAGGCGTATATCCCGTTGCTCGGCCCCTATCCGTTTTCTCAGTTTGCCGTCGTTGAAAATTTTTTCTCCAGTGGATTGGGCATGCCCTCCTTCACGTTGCTGGGAAGCGGGGTCATCAAGCGGCATTACACGCAGCCCTATGCGCTGGGCCATGAGATCGTGCATTCCTGGATCGGCAACGGGGTGTTCAACCGGATGAGTCACGGCAATTGGGTGGAAGGACTGACGACCTATCTCTCCAACTATTACTATCACGAGCTCGTTGGCGATGAGATGCAGGCGCGCGAACAGCGACGGTTAATGCTCATGGGGTATTCCGTCTATGTCCGTCCTGGCGATGAGTATCCGGTCAAACAATTTGCGCAGAAGCGCGATGAAAAGGATAACGCCATCGGGTATCAGCAAGCTGCGATGGTCTTTCACGCGCTCCGGCAGGAAGTGGGCGAGGCGGTATTTTGGCGGGCGTTAAAGCAGATACCGGAGCAGTACTTGGGCGCAGTGGCCGATTGGAGCGATCTGGAGCGTACCTTTCAGGAGGCTGCCGGTCGGGACCTCCGGTGGTTTTTTGCCCAATGGATCGAACGGGCCGGTGCGCCGGACCTTGTGTTGTCCGGGTTGCGCCTGCAGCCGCTCCATGGCAATTCAGGGCAGGCGAATGCGATAGAAGCAGTGGTGCACATCGCTCAACAAGGGCTGCCCTATCGGATACCAGTCGAGTTGGAATTTATTCTGACCGAGGAACGCACGCACCGCGTCCGCATTCAGCTGAGCAAAGCACAGGAGGATGTGATCGTACCGCTTGCGGAACGACCCATGGCCGTCCGACTGGATCCGGACATCCATCTGTTTCGCCGAGTGGCGCGGAGCGAGTTATCACCCATGCTGAATCTCTATGTGACAGACGCTCAGCGCACAGTGGTGTTGCCGCGGGCTTCTTCCGACCAACCGAACCCATTTGCCGACATCGTTCAACGTATCACCGCACAGGAGGCGTCGAAACCAGCTGCCGAGCGTACGACGGTGCGTCAAGCTGAAGAGAGCGCGGGGCCTATGCCGGCCGGATCGTTGCTGGTGCTGGGTGGGCCTGGAGAGAATTCGCCGGTGACAGAGGTGCTACGGTACTGCGGCGATCGTCTTCGTTTCACCGATAAGGGATTTGCAGTGGAGGGGAAGGTCTACGAAGGGGCAACGATGGCGCTGCTGCTGTCGTGCCGGCGTGATGATCACCCGGGCAGCGTGGTGACCCTCCTCTACGGAGTGACGCCGCAGGCGCTGACTCGTGTGGCTCGGCTCTTGTTTTTTTACGGATGGCAGAGTTATGTGGTGTTTCACGAAGGGGCCGTGGTTGCACGGGGAGACTGGGAGGATAGGATGATTGCAGAGGTGCGAATTGAAACACGCTAAGTCGGTGATGACGGGAATGTTGGGGCTTGTGCTTTCCGTCGCCGCAGCGGATGCGGTGGCCTCGAAGCCAACAGAGGCAGCGGCGAAACCTGGCGCTTCTACCGAGCGGCATCTCACCAATATTAAGCAACTCACGTTTGGGCGGCAAAATGCCGAGGCGTATTTTTCGTTCAGCGGCGACAAACTCATCTTCCAGTCGACGAACAATTGGATGAAGGATACGTTTGCCGCCGCCATGCATCCGGCCGATATCCCCCTGGGCTGTTACCAAATGTACGTGATGGATCTCGGTAGCGAAAAGATCCGGATGGTCAGCACTGGTTCCGGCACCACGACCTGCGGCTATTTCTTTCCCGGCGATCGACGGGTGTTGTACTCGTCCACTCATCTGAGAGGCCCCAATTGTCCCCCGAAGCCGAAGCGCGATGGCGGGGCGTACCGATGGGCTCTCGACGACTATGATTTGTTCTCCGTTCGAATCGACGGCTTGGACCCGCAGCGACTGACGAATACTCCTGGATATGACGCCGAGGCCACGGTGGCTCCCAACGGGAAGACCATTGTCTGGACCTCGATGCGTGACGGGGATTTGGATATCTACGCCATGGATCTGGATGGAACGCATCCCCGCCGGCTGACACAGGAAATCGGGTACGACGGGGGGGCGTTTTTCTCGCCTGACAGCAAGCGAATCGTCTATCGTGCGCAACACCCCAGTAATCAAGAAGAGCTGGACCAGTACAAATCGCTCCTGGTCCAGAACCTCGTGGAACCGGGCCGCCTGGAAATCTTCATCATGAACGCCGATGGATCGAACAAGCGGCAAGTGACAAGCAACGGCGCATCCAACTTCTCTCCCTATTTCCATCCGGACGGCCATCGCGTCATTTTTTCATCGAACGTGGAGACGCGAAACGAAGGGGGGCGGCCTGAGTTTCATCTGTATCTCACCAATGAGGACGGATCCGGTCTGGAACGATTGACGTTCGATGGAAAGTTCAACAGCTTCCCCATGTTTTCTCCGGACGGAAAACACCTCGTCTGGGTGTCTGATCGGTTGGCGAAAGAGCCGGGAGAATTCAACGTATTTCTTGCCGATTGGGTTCCATGATCGAATCGGGTGACGGGCAGGCTGCGCCGCAACCGGCGCAGCCTGAGCCACCACCGGATTGTCCGCCGGTCCCGGCGGTGGCCCTCTCCGCGCTTGTGGTGCTTGGGTCGTTCGCCGCGCTCTTCCACATCGATATTCCCATCCTGAGGTTTCTCCGGTCGCACAATTTGTCGGCGCTTCAATCCCTGGGCGATCTGGGAGAAAAGCTCGGTAATGGCGGCTCTCTCATCACCATCAGCGTGCTTCTCCTGGGGGCAGGGTTCCTCCTGAAACGGCAGACGTGGACACGTGTGGCGTTGGACAGTCTGCTGGCGCATGGGGTGGTGGCGTTGGTGGTGAATAGCCTTAAACATATTGTCGGCCGTCCGAGACCCCGTCTGACGCATTCCGGAGGATGGCAATGGTGGCCGTCGTTGGACTCGGGGTTGGACTCGTTTCCCTCCGGCCATACCTCGGCGACTGTCGCCGTGGTGACGGTCTTGGCGCGGGCGCTGCCCAGGCTGCAATGGGTGCCGTTTGCCATCGCCGGGTGGGTCGGGGCCAGCCGGATCTGGAGGGGCTCTCATTTTCCCGGCGACGTGGTGGGCGGCATGGTGTTGGGCTTTGTGATCGGATCGGTCTTTAACGGGCCGCTGCGCTGGTGGGGACGATCCTGCGCGCAAGCGCTCGTGCGCATTGCGCCCATCGTCTTGCTCGTGACGGGCCTGTTCTGGGTGCTCTCGCATCGCATCCTCGACCCGGTGACGGATACCATCCTGGTTGTGTCCGGGGTAATACTGGTGGTCGGAGGGTTCATGTTGCGAGTGATGCGACATCGGAGATCAGCGACCGGCATCGATGTCACCGGAGTGACGACCTCGGAAGGGCTCGTGTTGCTGGGGTTGGGGGTCGCGACCGGTGCGCCTGTCGTCATCGGATTGAGCGGTTTGCTTTGTCTCGCGCGATGGAGCGGTGCAGCGGCAGTTCCTCACTCACCTGCCACGCCGTCCTGGCGCAGCGAGGGTCTCTATGCGGCGGGAGTGTTTGCGGGGCTGGCAGCGATTCAGTTGCTCAAAGGCCTCGTGCCCTTGCAGTGAGTAGAGGGTGCGCAGGATGGTCAAAAAGTCTGTCGGCAAGGCCGCAGTGAGCAAAGAGGCGAAGCGTACTCTTGCCCGTACGTTGAGCCTCGGTGCGATGCGAGAACGAAGCCGGCGGGTTTTTTCAACATCCTGTCAGTGTCCGGGAATGCGAATCGGCGGTTTTTCTGCCTCTTCGGGCACATGGATCAGCGATTGGTTGGCCAGCAGGATGTAGCCGTAGCGCTCGAGCATGACCGGATACTCCATCGTTTCAAACGGCAACCTGTTTCGCATGGCTGCCGGCAAGAGGATCATCGTGCGTCCCGGCTGAGTCAGATAGGGTTTCATGTTCGCTTCCTCACCTTTGGGCACGACGATGGCTTTCCGTTTGGCATAGAACACCAGCGAGGGGCGTGGCTGTCCGTAGAGAATCAACCGGTCGTTGGGGTCGAGATTGACCCCTGCGACCTCCGCCAGCCGTTGCGGCGGTTCGATGACAAAGTGATTGACCAACGGAAAGGTTAGTTGTGTGGCGGCCAGCACGACGAGGGCTAGGGATCCGCCGGCGGCCCAGAAGGCCGCTGGTCGTCTGGTCTCGCTGAGGCCGAAATAGGCGACGAGACCCATTCCCACCAGAAAGATCGAAGCGACGGTATAAGGCCCTGGTCCGAGTGTCACCTGCCCCGCGAGTGGAAACTCATCGATTAATTTCACAGCAAACTTAGCATAGAGCGGCGGGAGCGAGGCAAACGCGAGTGCCAGAATATAGCCCACCGCTGTCATCGTGTGGATCGCGGCACGCAGGCTTGGTGCGGCATGGTCGGTTACACAGCGATTCCAATAGGAGGCCGTCAGGATCGCCGCAGCGGGAAACAAGGGCCCGATGTAGTGTGGCAAGCGAGTTGAGGAGAGGCTGAAAAAGACGAATCCACCCAGAACCCAGACGGCAGCAAACCATTCGAGGGCCTGTGAGGAAGATGGTGAGTCTGCACTCGGAGCTGTCGTGAGTGCTCCTGCCTGTCGTGCCTCCCGCCAGTTTCGATAGGCTTGGTACCAGGCAAAGGGCAGGAGGCCGCTCCAGGGAAAAAACCCGAGAAGGAATACGGGCAGATAAAACAGCAGCGTGCCTCCGTGCCCTTCCATGGCGCCGAAGAAACGGCCGATCGTGTCGCCCTGCGCCGAGGCCGTATACCGTTGCCCATGGATATTCAGCATCATCAGGTACCATGGAAGTGCCAGCACCAGGAAGAGGACGAAGCCGGGAAGAGGAAATCCCTGGTGCCGGAAGTGTGACCAGGAGCGGGTCAGCCAGAGGTACGGTCCTGCGGCCAGCATGGGAATGAGAAAACCGATTGGACCTTTCGTCAGGGTCGCCAGCGCCATGCCGATATAAAAGAACCACATATAGTGGCGTTCACGTCCCTCTCCATGCAGGCCTAGCCAGAATCCGTAGAGGGATAAGGTCGTAAAGAAGATCAGCACGCTGTCGGTGAGGGCCATCCGGCTGAGGCCGATGATCTCAAGATTCAGCAACAGCATCGCCGCGCCGAACAGCCCGATCACCGGCCCCCGGCAGCGGGTCAGAAACAGATACTGGAGCAGGATCAGGCCCAGGCCGAAGAGGGCCGACGGGAATCGCGCGGCGAATTCGTTTACACCGAATGCGTGATAGGAAAGGGTCATCAACCAATAGACGAAGACCGGCTTGGCGAAGCGCGGCTCATAGTTGAAGGTGGGGCTGATGTAATTGCCCGTTTCATACATTTCCCGGCCGGCTTCGGCGTTTCGTCCTTCGTCCCGATCGGTCAGGCCGAGGGACCCGAGCCCGACAAAAAACAGCATGGCGGCCATGGCCAACAGCAACACGAGTGCCAGCGGTTGAATCTGCCGGTCGGCCGACGCAGGTGTCTGCAAGGACGGGAATTCTCCGTTCATCTGTGGTTCCATTACGATTTGGTTGCCGGGGATGCCGCGCCGGGGTCGGCCGAGTTCTGACGGTGGATGAGCATGAGGTTGCGGAGATAGACGATACTGCCGATGCTCTGCCCGGCAATGAAGACCGGGTCCTGCCGGTAGACCGCATAGGCGAGCGTGATCAGTCCGCCGATCATGCTCATATACCAGAAGGCCGTAGGCACGCGGCTTTCGGCATGGCGTTCGGAGGCGATCCACTGGACGACCCAGCGCATGAAGAAGATCCCCTGCCCGAGGAATCCGATAATCAGCCAGATGGTGTCGAGTGTCATAGGCGTACGGAGGCCGAGGTCGAAGGAGATGCGGTCGTCGCGGTCGTGCGGTAGCGGTAACGCAGGCAACGGTGCTGCATCCATCGCACGGCCAACAGGTCGTAGAGACCTTTGAAGAGGCGGTTGCCCACGCCGTACTTTGACGTTCCACGCGTGCGCGGGTAGTGGCGCACCGGCACTTCAGTGACCGTGAACCCATGCATCAAGGCGAGGGCGGGAAAAAACCGGTGCATCCCCTCGAAGAGTTGCAGTTTGTCGACCACCGGCCGGCGAAACAGCTTCAGCGAGCACCCGGTGTCGTGCACCTGGTCGCCGGTGACGGCGCTGCGTACGGTGTTGGCAATGCGAGACGAAATTTTGCGGGTCAGGTTGTCGTGACGGTCTTTGCGCCAGCCGCAGACGAGGTCGAATTTTTGGATATGCGGGAGCAGTGTCGCGATATCCGCCGGGTCGTTTTGCAGATCGCCGTCGATCGTCATCACCAGCTCTCCGGTCGACTGTTTGAAGCCGGCATCGAAGGCCGCCGATTGGCCGTAGTTGCGATCGAAGTGAAAGACTTTCACCCAATGGTATTGGGCGGTCAGGCGGTCGAGCACTTCGGAACTCCCGTCGGTGCTGCCATCGTCGATAAAGAGCAGCTCGAATGGCGCCGAGCGTGATTCCTCCCGGCTGTCCAGGACCTTCACGAGTTGCTCTGTCAGAGGGACCAGATTGTCGCGCTCATCCTTGATGGGGATGACGACGGAAGCCCATGGGCGGGTCACTACAGTCATGGAGCGGAAACAGTTCCTTCACGCCGCGGTTTGTCGGTAGACACAGAGCCCATTCTACAAAAGGAATCGATAGATGGTCAAACCTCTGCGTCCGTGAATCGAGGTTTTCCTGTCCTGACGGATAGGGCTGGCATTTTCTAATGAACGACGGTGATCACGTGGACAACGAGAAAGGGGGGGGCGGTTTTTTTGCGCTACGATCGATTGCCCGGGCCACGCCGCTGCATTGCACCGCGGCGACTGCCTGCAGCGTGAGATTGACTCGCCCGGTTTCTTCGGTCAGATCTTCGACGACCATGATCCCCGAGGAGGTGAGGGCGTGATGGGCGCTGGTTGTCTTATACTCGGGCGGTCACTCAATGACGATTCGGCGATCGACGTAGTGGATAAAATGGGGATCGTTCGAGACGAATGCTACCGACCATGGCTCATCCTTTGCGCAGAGTCGGCGAAGCAGCACTTCCCTTGTTGCGGGTAGCATATTGTGCAGGGTGCCGTCGAAAATTAAGATCTGCGGGCGGGTGACAATGGCGCGGGCCACGAGAATGCGGAGGATTTGGCTGATGGAGAGGCCGGTTTCCATGCCGGAGACCAGCGTGTTCAACCCTTGTTGCAGCGCGTCAATCTCCTCATCCAACTCTACAAAGCGCAGAGCCCACTGGATATCGTGGTAGTCGATGGTAGGCCGTCCCAGCGTAATGTTGTCTTCCAGCGTGCCGTCGAGCAGGGTCGGATGGGAATCCAGGATGAGCCCGCGCACCCGACTGATGGAGTCCCGCTTTATTTCTACCAGATTCATGTCGTTGTATCGCACGAACCCGGTCGTCGGCGGGTGAAGTCCGGCCAGAATCTTGGCAAGAGCGGTCTTGGCCCTGTTGGTGTTGCACAGGATCGCCACCTTTTCTCCGGGCGCCACCTCCAGTGACACCTGTTGAAAGATCGTCTCACTGTCGGGGGCAGCGTAGGAAAGGTTCCGGCAGGTCACGCGAATGCCGGAGGCCCCGAACTGCCCGGACGGGACGTTCTCCTTCGCATCCTCTTCTTCCGTGGGCAGAGAAAACACCGCAGCCATCTCGCGACAGGACACGAAGGTAAAAAACATCGCGACCATGCGCCGAGCCAAGGTGTCCATATTCAGCAGCAGGTTGCCGACCAGCACTTCGGCGGCGGCGAATTGCCCCACGGTCAATTGTCCATCGGCCACGAGGAGCCCGGCGGTAATGATCAGCCCGCTGTGGCCGACGACCTGCCACAGAGCCGCAGCTTTGTATTGTCGCCCGGTGAGGGTGTCGGACCGGCGCTGTCGAATCCTTGCATAGATGCGGGTCAGGCCATCGGTACGCTCCAGGAGGTAGGGGCTTTCGCCAGCCGCCCGCAGGTGCGGGAGGTTCTGTGCGATGTTCTGAATCCAGCCGAAAATCTCATAGTGCAGCCGCGACATTTCCAGCGTGATGAAAAAGCCCCCGCGTCCGAAGAGGCTCAGCAACCCCACAAAGCCCAGAATCAGGACAAGAATGTAGAGAATGAAGAAGGGATGGTACAGGATCAGCATGGTCACCCCGATGGTGCCGACCACGGCGACGTTAAACAGATCCGCCACCATCGCCACCAATGCGCGGGTGAGCAGGTCAGCTTCCATGAAGCGATGGGCCTGCGGCGTGGCGAACGTATCGTCGCGCAAGCGAGGGAGCAACAGCGTAAATCCGATGGCAATGCGGGTATAGATTCGTTGTTGCAGCGTTTCCACCGCGCGCGCCTGGAGCACGCGAAAGGCGGCGACGCCGGTCAGGGAACTGGCGACGAACAACGTCAGTGTAAAGATCATGCGAGGTTCCATCGAAAAGGAGAACGTGCTGACCAGTTCCTGGACGGCGATGGGGACACAGAGGAGGAAGAAACCGATGGCGACGGCGTAGGAGGCAATGATCCACAGGATTGATCGCTCCAGTTTCAGCAACATGCCGAGGTGGGCGAAAATATCGCGGAGGACTTCGGTCAGCTGATACTGGGGATAGGTCGGAAACGTTGTGGGGTGCTTGTTCACAAAAACTCCTACCGCGTGGGCGCTGGTAGGAGTTATCAGCCGGACGCGAGAATTGCGAAGGGCGGTTCTGGGTGAACTCCATCACCCGGGAAATGGCCTGTGTCCGATTGAAGTCTAGACCGGGCCCCTGTTCCTCGTCAACACCAGTGATGGTTTTGACGGGAGTGCCCGGGTGGCCTCGTGTCGATCCATCAAAGGAAGATGGACTTGAAAATCAAGGCGGTGCCGGAGAGAAACAGAAATGCGGCGAAGGTCGTGCGATAGCGGTCGGTACTCATCTTGCTATAGAGCAGCAATTCGGTTGCCAGGAACAGGCTGACGCCCATGGCCATGTAGAGCGCGGTAGTGGGAGTAGCAATCGCCGATGGGCCAAGGGAAATCCCTAACGTCACGAGTTGAAAGAGCGCAAAGGTGCCGTAGGACGCGGCGGTTGTGGCGCGGGTTTGGTCTTTGTCATACGGCTTGCTGTGAATGATCGCCGTCAGCAGGGAACCGCCCAGATTGGTCAGGCCGTGGACCATGCCCATGACGGTGAAATAACTGCGCTCGTACCGCACGAGTGATTCGATCAACTGATTGAACGGCGTATAGACGCTCTTCAGTGCTGCGACGATCAAGAACAGCCCGACGATGCTGCCGATATTCATCTTGAGCTTTGCCACGACGAGGAGGCAGAGCACCACGCAAGGAATCGACAGGGTGAGGATGTGCCGGTAGAACGGGCCATGAACGTGCCGATAGTCCTTACTGACTTGCAGCAGGTTAATGGTCAGCGAGATGGGGAGAAGAATGGTCAGCGCCGTGATGAAATCGTAGCCCAAGACAAGCAGGATCGGAGTACCGAACAGCAGCACTCCCACACCGAATAACGACTGGATGGTTGCCGTCAGAAGAATCGTTGCAAGAATGTCCCATTGCATAGTGGCGATACCTCCGCGGCGTTGAACCTGCCCGATCACAGTCCGGTCAGCAGTCCTCATCTCGTTGCGCCGACAGGTATAGCCGAGCCGGTGAGTGAGGGTCAATCAGGGGGGATGGGCCCTTAGCGGGGGCTGGTCGATGCCTGGGAGTCCGACGAGGCGGTGATCCTAAATCGCATGGTGCCCATCAGACTCATGTCGTTGATCTGCTCGCCGGCGTGAATTTCCACTTTGTATCGGCCGGGTTTCCAGTTGCCTTCTGCCGGGAACAGCTTGAGATAGCCGGTTTGGTCTTCCAGGGCGATGTACATCGCGTCTTCAGCCACCACCGTTCGTCCGTCCAGCCCGGGTACCTGTTCGGCATAGCAGCGCCCGAACACTTGAAACGATTGATAATGCTGGTGGAGTTCAAACACGATGAAGATGGGTTTGCTTCCGGCCGAGAACTGTTCGGTGGGTTTGACGGGCACGATTTCATGTGTCCGTTGAAAGCCCAGTTCCTCATCAAAACCCTCAGCAAGCACGATGTGGCGAAACATGCCTTCCGGAGGCCCATCGAAGTTGTAGGACTTAGCACTCTCGGTGCGATTCTGGAAGTCCGGAATCGGCACATTATGTGTGAGGGGGAGATCCTCGGCCCAGAGGAGGGATCCGGAGAGAAGGACAATAGGACAGACGAGCGCGCATAACTGTCTCATCCCGCCTTGGTACACTCCGCCCGGCAGGCCTGTCAAGGAATGCCTTGGGCGCCAGACCCCAGGCCGGTGCAAGTTCCCCGGGAAAACGGCGAGGATGGCGCAGAGGAGACGGAATCGTCCGGGATAGGTTGCGGGTGAAATTTGCTTCCTGTTAGACTTTCCTCCTTTCTACAGGGGGACAGAATGGAACAGCACCTCATGATCCAGGTCGAAGATCCCGACGCGTTGCCGCAACCGCTCGGAGAATACAAACCGGTCGATTATTGGCAGGCCCATATCAATACCCTGTTCTATCAACTGCGGGGCGATCAGCAACGCAGCTTCTACCAGACCTTCACCTCAGCCGACTATCGATTGGCCCACGCGCTGGCTGCAGACTATTTCGAGCAGGTCGTGAAACGGGACAAGAAAGCCGCCGTAAAGCCTGCGGGGTCCGGCGGGGGGAATGAGGCGCTGGCGACCGACTCCGTTTCCCGGTCCCCGTTGACGGTCATGGAGTGGGGCCCCGGCAACGGCAATCTGGCAGCCTGCTTTCTAAGCCACCTGCAGCATCTCGACAAGGCAGGCCAAGTCTATCCGCGGGTGCGCTATGTGCTGGTCGATTCTCAGGCCCCTGCATTGGAGCGAGCCCGCGCCCATCCTGATCTCGCTCCGCATGTGGCCAAAGTCGAATCGCTGTGCGCCGATGTCAGTAATATGGGGACGATTGCCGATGGCACGGTCGACCGGATTCTGTGCAACGAGCTGTGGAACGAATTAGCGACCAAGCTCATCGTCAAGAAGGGCGCCGACTATGAGGAGGAGCACCTCCGGCCGAACCTCAATGAACAGAAAGCGGCGGCTATCGCCGATTGGTCGGGGTTTGTTCGCGCCTTTGAAGCGAAGGACATCGAGAAGCTGAAGCAGTTTCCGCCCTTTTTGGACGATCTGATCTGGGAGCGCGAGTACCATAAGGTGGATTGGAAAGACGTTCCCTATCGCAAGACCATCACCGAATTCATGAAGGCGATCGACGATGAGGTGCTGGTGCCGGTGAATCTCGGCGCGTTCGCATCGATCAAAGAAGCGAAGCGGGTGTTGGCGCCGGGTGCCGTCGGGTTCAGTAGTTTCGATGCCGGGACGGCGGACATGCAGGTGCTCAATGATCCCGAGAAGCCCTGTTATGGCCAATTCGGCGGCCAATACAGCTTCATGGTGAATCTAGCGCTGATTCAAGCGGTGGCGAAGCACCTGGGTATCGCGGCAAGCACCATTGAAACCCAGCGGGAGTTCGTCGGAAGCCGGCTGGGCACGAATGTGATGACGCTCATGGATCTGTTGGCCTGCCATTCCATGGTCGGCTCAAAAGTCCAACCGTGGGAATTGGATCGGCTCACGCTGCAAACCATTCGCACGCTGAATGAGATTTATGAGAGTCCCTACCAACGCAAGATCGATTTCCCGTTGCGCAGTGAAATGCCGGCGGAAGAAAGGGAAGCCGCACAGGGCACTCTCCTGTCCATGAAGCCGAACGGGATTCCCGATACCATTGCCTATGTCACCGAAGAAGAGTTGAGTCAGGCGCAGGTTGACTTGGAAAATCTCGGCTATGAGCGGGAGGCCTGGTTGATGGCCCTCGGCGCGCCTCCGAGTCCCGTCGAATATTATCACTTCGGATTTCGACCGTAGTCGTCTGGTTCGCTATAGATGAAAGAGACCGAGGACGCTGGTTGTAGGAGAAAGAGCTTGACTAATTTCAGTCGTTTCTATAGCCTTTCCCGCGATTTCCGGTAGAAGACCCGTCCCTCCTCCGTGCGTCGCGAGAATTCAGAAAGGGATGGGGGCTCGCAGGCAAGATCATCTCGGACGACATAATTCCCGCTTGGCCAGTCGCTTGCCGGCGCGTGAGTAGAGGTCGTGCGAATAATCGCACAGCTGTAACAAGGAGCATACAGTACCATGTTTGGTTCGTTCGGTTGGATGGAGCTGCTGCTGATCCTCATCATCGTGCTGATCATCTTCGGCGCGGGGAAAATTCCCCAGCTCGGTGAGGGATTAGGTAAAGCAATCAAAGGGTTTAAGAAGTCGGTTCACGAAGCGGATGCCATTGATGTTACGGCAACCGAGGCGGAACCGGCCGCCGCGCAGCCGACGGCACAGATCCAGCAACCCGGACAGTCGGCCACACCGCCGCCTGCGCAGCAGGCCGGTGCGGCTCCACCGCCACGGACAACGCAGGGATAACTTGCGACTGAGGATTCAGGCCAAGTGACGTCAATTACGCTTCACGGTCGCGTCGCCGGGTCTTTCACACAACTACCTCAGTAGGAACACCATGTTCGGTCTCGGCGCTGGAGAAATTCTTATCATCCTGGTCATTGCGTTCCTGTTGTTCGGGCCCAAGCAATTGCCCGAAATCGGGCGGCAGGTGGGCAAGGCCGTCAAGGGATTCAAGGAGACGGCCGACGATCTGAAGAAGACGGTTGAGCCTGAACTCAACATGATTCAGCAGGAAATGAAGATGGTCGAACAGGATTTCGAGTCGTCTATGAAGGAAGCCGAAGAACAGATTAACCATGCAACATCGGGCGTAGAGCACGGGGCAGAGGAATCGGGTTTGCCCAAGCAGGCCTAATACCATTTTATATTCGCTCTACGGCTGTGAAGGGAGGTGACCACAGCAACAGTACAAGACCTGTGCGAAGGGTTCGCTTCGGGATTGAAGCGGGGTCGTGGCCGGATGGTGGGCACCATTCTGGTTCGGCAGACAGACCCGCACATATGAGTTGGCTTTGTAGTGCAATAGCGGTTGGATGTATAGGCGGCACCCGGAGTGAATGGGTACACGAAGGGTTGCCATCCAATTCACAGGAGGAACGCTATGAACAGCATCCATGGACGGACCAGATGGGGCCGGTTGGCCGCCATCTTCGGCGCTGCGGCAGTGACGGCTCTGCAGTGTCTGACGCTCCCGGCCTTCGCCGGATTCGAACTTCCCCCGGGCGAACGTATCACCAATCTCCCCGCAATTCCCCGCAACATGCCGCAGAAGGAAGCGTACGAACTGTACGACCCGGTCATCGGTCGGAATTTCGACATCAAGAACCTTTGGATGCGCGCTGACCTGCGTGTGCGTCCGGAAATGCGGAACAACGCCTGCTTCGGCGGCGCCCAAGGGCCCGGCGGAACATGTAACACCTTCGGCGGCGCTAATGCCCGAGGAATCGCTGCAGGCGGCGGCAACAAGGGCAACGACATGTTCGTGCAGCAGTGGATGCGTTTGGGAATCGGGTATGACCTTTCCCCGGACGTGAACTTCTACGTGGAAATCATCGACTCGGCGAACTGGGGCAGCAACGGGAGCGCCGTGAACGCGGGTAACGGAGGCGATCCGCTGAACCACAACGGCGCATCCGCGGGCGGCGCCGGCAACGGCGGACGACTGGGTGTCCGCGCGGCTTATATGTTGATTAGGAATGTGGCCGATATCCAGGGCTTGAGCTTAAAAGTCGGTCGTCAATATGTGATTTTCGGCAACCACTCGCTGTTCGGTCACTTCGATTGGGCCAACACTGGCTATTCGCATGATGGTGTGATGCTTGCGTATCAGACCAAGAATTGGGACAGCTACTTCGGCTGGTTCCGTAACTCGGAAAGCGATCTTGGCCAAGCGTCTCCCGTCGGGAGCGGTGCGCCAAATATCGCCGGCACCGGCGCTCAGGACGCTCAGCGCGATGCCGACATGTTCATTTTCTACAACCAGATCAAAATGGTCCCTGGAATGGTCATCGAGCCGTTCTATGTCTTGTACCAGAACCGTTATGGTTCGGCGGACAACGCCGGGCAGGGGCTTGGTACGGCCAAGCACTCGAACCAGACCCGTCATATGATCGGCAACCGGATTGAAGTCCGCAAGGGCGGGTTCGATTTCAGCAACGAAACGGCCTGGCAGTTTGGTCAAATGGGCCAAGCCGGCGCCTGCGTGGGTGAGCAGAAGTGTTTGCACATCAATGCCTGGGCGACCAGAAACTGGATCGGCTACACGTTCTATGATACGGCGTGGAAAACACGTCTGGCGTTCAACCTCGATTACGCCTCAGGAGACAGCCGGAACAATACCTGCACAAACGGTACAAATTGTAAGACAGCCAATACGTTTGAAAACTTCTTCCCGACAAACCACATCCACATGGGTTACATGGACGTGCAGGCCTGGAAGAACATGTTGTCTCCTTCGGTCAACTTGCAGGCCCGTCCTTCGGCGCGTGACCACATCGAGCTATGGTACACGAACCTGAACCTAGCCAATTCCAAGGATTGCTGGTACCGCGGAGCTCAGGGTTGCTACGTCTTCTCGAATGCGAACAACACGAAGACGCACATCGGCGACGAAATTGACGTGGCCTATACCAGAATGTTCGCGGATGGCAAAGTGGCTCTCCAGGCTGCGTATGGCACAATTTTCGCTGGCGGCTATTTGACCAGCACGTTGAATCAGACGCAAAATCAACACTGGGCGTACATGTCGCTCTGGATGAACTTCTAAGGATGCGTGACGCGTGAAACGTGACGCGGCAGGGAATCCGGATACCTGGCGTGGCCGGAACGGCCTCAGTGGTGTCCTCCCTGGCGATGACAAGAAAAGGAGACACGCAATGAAGAAACTCATGTTCGTAACGCTGGGCGTTGCGGCATTGGTGATCGGCAGCCAGCCCGTCACGGTGCAGGCTCAGGTCGCGGATGCAATTCAAGCAGTGAACGATGCCATCGTCGAGTTGACCGATGCGCCGGGGCTCGGCAAGCGGACGACCGTCGATTTGACGAAGCGATGGGGATCCGACCGGACCGTGATCGACAGTGCCACGGCGAAGCTCCAGGATGGGCTCAGCAAGGCTCAATCCGGGGGAGTCGGCACCGATGCCATGCGCCAATTGAAGATGGCCGTGGATTATGGCAAGGCACGCTTGCATAAGGAAGCCCGTTTGTCTGCACAGGGCGCGCTGCGGTATCTGTGTGTGGCCAATCAGGATCAGGGACCAGGCTGCGATACGGTGCCGAAGTTCGGCAGCTATACCGCGCCATAACCATACCTGAACGATAGTGCGAGGCGTGAGGGCGATCCCCTGCCTGTCTCGAAATCTGAAGCCCCGCCGGGTGATCCCCGGCGGGGCTTCTTTTTGCGAATCGACCGGTCGCTGAGTTCAACTGCGGAGGCGTGCAATCTCTCGCACCAGGCCGCTTGCCCGGGATTCGTCGGGCGTCTTATACTCGGCCTGTCCGTAATGTGTGTCATCATGTCTGTGTCCGAGTTCTCGCCGTGGATGATCTGACCACACAACTCAGCCAACAATTCGGGTTTTCGGCATTCCGTCCCGGCCAGCGGGAAGTGATCGATGCCGTATTGTCCCGGCGCGATGCGATGGCCGTCATGCCGACTGGCCAGGGGAAATCACTCTGTTATCAGTTGCCGGCCACGATTCTGCCCGGTTTGACCCTGGTGATTTCGCCGCTGATCGCCTTGATGCAGGACCAGGTGAATAGCCTGAAAGCCCGCAACATTGCCGCTGCGGCGTTCCACTCCGGCCTGTCGGAACAGGAGCGGGACAAAGTGGCATTGAGTCTCAAGCTGCGGCGCCTGCAGTTGCTCTATCTGGCTCCGGAGCGAATGCAGCATGAGCGGTTCCTCCGGCTGTTACGCTCCTTGTGGGTGTCGTTATTGGTCGTAGATGAGGCGCACTGTATTTCCCAGTGGGGCCATGATTTCAGGCCGGACTACCTGAACATCGGGCGCTTGCGCCGGGAACTCGAAAATCCACCCTGTATGGCCCTAACGGCCACGGCCACAGCGCGTGTGCAAACGGATCTCTGTGAGCGACTGTCGCTCCACGATCCGTTGCGGCTGGTCACAGGTTTTCGCAGGCCAAACCTCGCCCTCTGGGTTCGGCTGTGCCGTTCGCGCCCGGAGAAACTGGCTCAGTTGGAGCGCGTCGTGCGTGAGTATCCCACGGGGACGCTGCTCATCTATTGCGCCACGCGACGTGCGGTGGAGGAAGTGGCGGCCTGTCTAAGTCGCTCCAATTCGTCCGTCGGGTACTACCATGCGGGTCTCTCGGATGAAGAGCGGCGATCGGTTCACGAGGAGTTTCGGATGGGAACGATCCGGATATTGGCGGCGACCAATGCGTTCGGCATGGGCATCGATAAGTCGGATGTCCGCCTGGTCGTCCATTTTGATATTCCCGGAAGCCTGGAGGCGTATTACCAGGAAGTCGGACGGGCCGGGCGTGACGGCCAACCGGCCGCCTGCCTGCTGTTGTTCCATGAGCGGGATGTCGCCACGCAGGAATACTTCATTCAACAGGCTTCGAAGGAATCCGGCAATTCAGCCCGTGTGGCACGCATGAAGACCCTGCTCCAGGACCTGCTGGACTATGTGTCGGTGACGACCTGCCGCCAGCTTGCCATCCTGGATTATTTTAGCGATGAGGCCGAGCGGGCCTTGGGGCCTTGTGGATTGTGTGATCGGTGTAAGACGCCGGTACAATTGCCTGCGGACGTCGTCAGTGATGAGTCGATGTGCGCGAGGGCCATCCTCACGGCAGTATCCTGGTGCGGGGGGCGATTCGGGGCGACTCGCATCGTCGATATGCTTCGCGGGAGTCGTTCTAAAGCACTGCTGGCCTATGGCGCCGAAGACTGTCCGGGGTACGGGGTGTATCAGGTCTGGACGAAGACGGCGCTGACTCGTCTGGCGAAAGCCCTGATCGACTCCGGGTATCTGCAGGTCGAAGGCCTGGAGTATCCCACTCTCGACCTGACTCGACGCGGGCAGGAAGTCGTGGATGGAATCAGTTCCGTAGAGTTAAGTCAGGCGGCTGAGCCGCCGGCAGCAATGCCGCTCAAGCCGCCGGTGAGCGGCAGCGACAGTTCAGTGGCCCCGTCGCTCATGACGTCCGCAGACCCCCAGCTCTTTGAACGGCTTCGCCAGTTGCGGAAAGAATTGGCCGAGGAGGAAGGCGTTGCGCCCTTCGTCATTTTCCACGACAAAACTCTTCGTACGATCGCGGGCCATAAGCCTGTGACGCTCAGCGCCCTGCTGGAGATTCCCGGCATCGGGGAGGTCAAGGTGGAGCGATATGGCCGTCGTGTGCTTGGGATCGTCAACGACGAGGGCAGGTAGCGTCCTTCGTGTTGGGACCGTCCGCCCTGCTTCCTACGTGGTCATCAGGCTCTCAGCCCTCCCGCTTTACGGAACTGTTCCTGCAATTCAGGATAGGTCGTCGTCACGGGAAACTGCGGGAATTCCTTCGGTAGATGCGCCGGCGGGCGGAAGAAAAACCCGGCATGGGCTTCTCCCAGCATGGCGGTATCGTTGTAGGCATCCCCGGCGGCCATGACGTGGAAATTCAGATTCTTCAGCGCGGCAACTGCGTGTTTCTTCTGGTTAGGTTGCCGGAGTTTGTAGCTGACAATGCGGCCGTTGGAGCCGATTTCCAATTGATTGCAGAAAATGGTGGGAAAGCCTAGTTGCCGCATCAATGGGAGGGCAAATTCATAGAATGTGTCGGACAGGATGATGACCTGCGCGCGTTCGCGCAGCCAGGCAATGAATTCTGCCGCACCGTCCATCGGACCCATGGCGTCGATCACCGATTGGATGTCGGCAAGGGTGTAGCCGTGCTGGTCAAGAATGCTCAACCGGCGCGTCATCAAGGCGTCGTAGTCCGGCATCTCGCGCGTCGTAACCTTGAGTTCTTCAATGCCGGTCTTAATGGCAAAGTTGACCCAGATTTCCGGAACTAAAACGCCTTCAAGGTCGAGACACACAATGACGGGATTCTGCATCGATCCTCCTTAAAAAAGTTCTGAGATTCTCTATCCGCCGTTTCCGCGCCGAGCCTTTTCCTGACCGAGATACCGTCCGATTTTATCGATTGCCTTTTCGAACAACTCTGTGCCGGCCCATCGGCCAGCCTGCTCGGCGTGATGCCGTTTGGCCCAGTCGATGGCCAGTGGGAGCGGGATCAGCCTCGGTGTGGTGGCGGTGAGGTCCGCCCAGAGTAGGCTCAGGGCGGTACTGATGCGAACGGCGACAGGAACCGGCCGGATGGTCTGCCGGGTCATGTCCTGACAGTCTGTGGCCGGAGAGGTGACGGCGAGTTCCCGGCAGGCTGCCGGTCGATCATCGTATATGCTGCAGATCTCATTGTCCAGAAAAGGGCAGGGCATGCGAAGCGCATAATAAGCCCGGTTCAATGGTTCAATGGCTTCGTCACTGACCGGGTCTGAAGATTCAGCGAGGGCGGAAAGTTGTTGCAGGACTCCGGCCTGGGCCAGACGTTGCTGGGCCAGATCAAGTTTGGACAAGAGACGTTCACGCTCAGGTGGCGCCAAGCGATCCATCATGTTTGCAAGGGCGAAGGCCTCGGGAGCTGAAATGGGCACCAGCATACGGCAACAGGCTGCGCAGCCCTTGTGGCAAGACAGGGTTTGCCCGGCCTCGCGCGCACGAGTGAGCTCCAGCTTCTGCACTTCCTCGCCGAGGCCGCGCATCACAGGTAGGATTGCCGTGACAGGTACGAAGCTCGTCGGCACCCCCACGGCCGTGGAGACCTCTCCGCTCGGGGTTTGCAGGGAAATTTCAAAGTGTTCAATCAACGTCTGGTTAGCCACGGGTGCGGCCTATGCTCTCTTCTAGCCGACAGGAAGAGTGATGACGGCCGGTGCGGCCTGCTGCCGCTGCTATCATAGAGAACCTGCGAATCAGCGGTCAACCGATTGCCTGACCACGGTCTTGCTCCGTGAGGATGGTTGAGGCTACTCTGTCGTCGATGCGCGTATCCGGACACATGATCGGATTGTTGAAAGAGTACATGCGCGATCTTGTCGAGCAAGCCAGGCAAGAATCGCAGGCACAGCAGGCGTTCGGCTTTTCCGCGCCTCCCTATCAGCCTGACCATGCCATTGCGGACCTGCTGGCGATTTTGGACGATCGAATTGAGTCGGAAGGTCTACAAGTCGGAATGCCGCTTGAGTTCTTATATGAGATGTGGCGGCATTGTAACGAGGCGCGGAGCCAGGTGATGCAGCAGGTATGGATGGAAACTAATATTGGCCCGCCGGGTTCCTCCAAGGCACGGATTCGGGAATTGACCTATGCGGCTCTGATTGAGCACCTCGAAGGAGATTCAACGACAGACTGACTTTTTCACTCCATGAATTGCGACGGCCTTGTCAGGCTCACCACTTTCCGGTGATCCAATAGACCAGGATTCCGGCGGCTTCGTCGATGGCTTGCGTCGTGAGAAGCAGACCCTTTGCGCTGGGGAGAAAATCGAAGACGGTCTTCTGTTTCCATGCCTCTTGAGGGTGGTGTTTCGATTCATAGCCACAGGCGACCGGCGTGACGACAAAGCCTTGTTTTTCGAACAGGCCCACCGCGCGGGGCAAGTGGTAGGCGGCGGTGACGAGCAGGATGTGGGCCGGCCCCAAAAGGGCCTTCGTCTGCACGGCGTTTTCGTAGGTGGTTCGGGAGTTCTCCTCGACCTGGATAGCCGATTCCGGTACACCAAGGCGGAGCGCCCACCGTTTCATCTCACGGGAGACAGGAGGACCAGTCCGAAGCACAGTCGCATCGCCCCCGGTGAGCAACAGTTTGGGAGCCAAGCCCTGAAGCCACAATTCTACGCCACAGGTCGTCCTCTGACGTGATGTCTCCGAGGCCTCATCGGTAGGCCGAAGAGATCCCTTTTGGAGGACAGCGCCTGCGAGAACAACCACGGCATCGAATTTCGATGCGGGCGTCGCGGTGAACGTCGGATAGCGCGCCTCGAGCAGTGAAATATAGATACTTGAAAGCACGGGAGTGGCAGTAAGGAACAGGAGCAGAATGGTGCTGAAGGCGAAGCGCCTGACCCAGGTGGTTCGCCGGGGTGTGACTGGAAGGCAAGCGAGCAGCAGGGTAAACAGTCCGGTGGTGACAATCCATGAGAGTGGAAAGAGCAGGTACTTCAATGTCTTATACACACCGAACCACATGGGCGTCAGGTCCATGAATGCCCCCGGTTGACTAAAGATCAAGGGCTCAGCATACACGGAGAGTCGATAGACACCAAGTGTTGAGGAGGAATACATGGGAGGGGAACGACGCTATTGGCTGATGAAGTCGGAGCCTGACGTATTTTCAATTGATGATCTGGCCCGATCGCCGAAGCAAACAACATCATGGGATGGCGTGCGGAACTACCAGGCGCGGAATTTTATGCGGGCGATGAAGGTGGGAGACCAGCTGTTGTTTTATCACAGTAACGCCAAGCCCCCTTCAGTGGCGGGGATTGCCGAAGTGGTGAAAACGGCCTATCCCGATGCGACGCAGTTCGAGCAACAGGATGTGCACTATGATCCGGCCAGCGATCCTAATCAGCCCCGCTGGGATGTGGTGGATATTCGATTCGTGCGTAAGTTCTCGGCTCCGCTGTCGTTGGATCTGTTGCGGGAGCAACCAAGCCTGAAGGGAATGGAATTACTTCGAAAGGGATCTCGGCTGTCGGTGCAGCCGGTACGGCCGGAGGAATGGAATGAAATTATTCGGCTCGGACGAGGTCGGACCGACTGATCGAACTGCCCGGAAAGAAGGGTGATTGAGGAGGGAGATACGCCCGCTTTCAGCTTTTGAAGGTCGGTCTAGCTGCGGGCCTTTCCGTCATCCAGATAACGATGTTGCCAATCGAGCCATGCATGTCCGAGCTCATGGGCGAGAATGTATCGTCGTCGCGTGACGGGGAGTCGCTTGCGGATATAAATCGTTTTCGCTTCGTTGTCCCAAATCCCATCGGCGTTGACATCCTGCCGGTCCATCTCCGAGTCGGTGACCTGCCGGATCATGATGTGATAGCCGAATGGAAGGACGACCTTGTTTGGTATTCGCACCGTGCCCCTCGCTGCCTTTTAAACGGGCGCCCTCTGCGCCGTATTCCTGCTCCGGGATAGCCTAACATATTTCACGTTTCGTCTTCCCCGTTTAAAAAATCAGCATTATCAGCTCGTTGCGATATGTTTGTCGGCGGATACCTTCCCGGCGCATCTATCGTGGCGCGACAGTTTCTCATGGTTCTGACCGGTGTTGAGGATTTCAATTGAAAGAGCGGATGGTGTATCATCCGATCATGGTCGATAAACTTCTCGCTCAAGAACTGGCGAAGCCCTATCCCTCGGCTGTCCGGATTGTGGGTGTAAAGATCCGTGACCGTGGGGAGCTGAAGAAATTTGATGCCGGAGAAGCCAATCTGGTCGTCGGAGATCGCGTGTTGGTCGATGTGGCTGGAGAACTGAGCTACGGAGTGGTCTACGGGGTTCCTCAAGTCATGCCCTTTATTCCGCCCATGCGCGTTCTGCAGGCCATTGCCCGCAAAGCGACCGCTGAGGATGTGGCAACCATCGATCGCTATGAACGGCTGGCCGCCGAGGGAATGAAGGCCTGCCGGGAGCAGGCGTCGGCGCTGGGTCTCAAGATGAAACTGGTGGAGGTGTTCTGTTCCTTCCATCGCCGGCAAATGACCTTTGTCTACACGGCTGAGGATCGCATCGACTTTCGCGAGTTGGTCCGGCTCCTCGCTCGCCGGTTCGGCGGGCGGATTGAAATGCGTCAGGTGGGGGTTCGAGATGAGGCAAGCCGATTAGGCGGGATCGATACTTGCGGGCTGGTGCTCTGTTGTGCCGCATTTCTTACGGAGGTCAAACCGGTGACCGTGAAACAAGCCCGGGTCCTTGGTCTTCCGGTGGATGACCCCAAATTGCTGGGTGTCTGTGGTCGTCTCAAGTGTTGTCTGCTGTTCGAGGCCATGGAGAGTCAGCTGTTCTCCTCGCCGTCAAAATCGTCCGCACTTATTAACCCCGCTCGTTCTCGTCTGGCCTCTTCGTAGGCCGCATCAATTCCGACCATTTTTCCTGCTGTGTACACCTGTTTGCGCGGCTCCCGCAGTCTGCACTCAGAAAGCCTCGTGATTTTAGTATGAAAGAGTATAATGACATTGAGGTGACGGATGCCTCAGGTACTGGTGCTTGGAGCCGGGAAAATCGGGTCTCTCGTGGCGGGGCTGCTGTCGGCGAAAGGACAATATCAGGTCCACCTGGCCGATCTTACGCTGGATACGCCCAAACGACTGGTTGATGACCTGGCGCTTTCGACGGTTACTCCCTGCGCGTTAGACCTGCGCCGACCCGACTCGGTCGTCGCCTATGTCACCTCCCACCGGTTCGATGTCGTTATCTCAAGTCTCCCGTATTTTTATAATCCGGCGGTCGCGGAAATCGCGCGAGCCCATCACCTGCACTATTTCGATCTGACCGAGGATGTGGCCGTGACCGGACGCGTCAAGGCGATCAGCGAGGGTGCCGATCGGGCCTTTCTCCCGCAGTGCGGATTGGCTCCAGGATTTATCAGTATCGTCACGAACGACCTCATCGGCCATTTTGAATCCATCGACAATGTGAAGATGCGTGTGGGCGTGCTGCCGGTCCATCCGAGCAATGCGTTGAAGTATTCCCTTACCTGGTCCACCGACGGACTACTCAATGAGTATGGAAACGTCTGTGTCGGGATTGAAGGTGGAGAGGAAGTCCCTCTACAGCCGTTGGAAGGGTACGAGACGATTGAACTGGACGGCCTGCTCTATGAAGCGTTTAACACGTCCGGCGGGCTTGGCACATTAGCGGACACCTATTGCGGGCGGGTCCGGATTATGAACTATAAGACCCTGCGGTATCCGGGGCATTGTGAAAAAATTCAATTTCTCATGAACGATCTCAAATTGAACGAGGACAGGGAAACGCTCAAGCGTATCCTGGAGCGGGCGATTCCTCAAACATATCAGGATGTGGTGTTGATTTATGCGGCGGTGACGGGCACCAGGCAGGGCGAGCTGTTTGAGGAGACCTACGTGAAGAAGATCTATCCCCGTGCAATGCTCGGGCGCCCCTGGTCCGCCATTCAAGTCACCACCGCATCGTCGCTTTGTTGTGTGGTGGATCTCGTCATGGCCAGGCCGTCGGCCTATCGGGGTTTCATCCGACAGGAACATTTCCACTTGCAGGACGTGTTGAATAACCGTTTCGGAGACTGTTTCCGCTCCTAGGCCAGGATGACAACACAGGAACTATTCAAACGGTTGAGCCTGATGCGTGAACATCCGGGCGGGTGCGGTTCTTCGACAACCTGGACTCGCACGACCCAAGCCGGAACGGTGGAGTCCAAGAATCCCTCGACTGGAGCCCTGTTGGCTCGGGTGTACGGTTGTTCCGAGGCGGATTACGACATCTTGGTGACCGGCTTGCAGCAGACCCATGCGTCGTGGCGGATGGTGCCGGCTCCCAAGCGAGGCGAGATTGTTCGCCGTATCGGGCAGGCGCTGAGAGAGCACAAAGATGCCTTGGGCATGCTGGTTTCTCTGGAAGTGGGCAAGATCAAAGCCGAGGGCGATGGCGAAGTGCAGGAGATGATCGACATGGCGGATTTCGCCGTGGGGCTTTCCCGGATGTTGTACGGGCAGACCATGCACTCAGAACGCGCGCGACATCGGATGTATGAGCAGTGGCATCCGCTCGGCGTGGTGGGTGTGATCACCGCGTTTAACTTTCCGGTTGCGGTCTGGGCCTGGAATGCCTTTATTGCGGCCGTCGCCGGGAACACGGTGTTATGGAAACCTTCGCCCAAAGCGCCGCTCTGCGCCCTGGCTGTGCAACATCTCTGCAATCGCGTATTGGAAGATGCCGGATATCCCGGTGTGTTCGCTCTGTTCACCACGGATCGAATTGAACTGGCCGATCGGATGGTTCGCGATGAACGGCTTCCGTTGATCTCATTCACCGGATCGGTGCCGGTGGGAAGGCATGTGGCGGAGGTGGTCGGGCATCGCCTGGGCCGGAGTCTGCTGGAATTGAGCGGGAACAACGCCATTATCGTGGATGAGACCGCCGATCTGGAATTGGCAACCAGGGCGATCGTCTTCGGCGCGGTCGGCACCGCGGGACAACGCTGCACCAGCACCAGGCGTCTCATCGTCCATGAATCCCAATACGAGAAGCTGATTCCTCGCCTCCTCTGCGCCTATGCGCAGGTGACGATCGGTGACCCGCTCCAACCCCATGTCCTGATGGGGCCGCTGATCGATGGCGACGCGGTGACACGCTATCGGTCCGCACTCGACGAGGTGACGAAGGAAGGGGGCGAGGTGCTCTGCGGGGGACGCGTGTTGCCTGGTCCAGGATATTTTGTCGAGCCGACGATTGTGCGAGCCCAGAACCATTGGAACATTGTTCAGCAGGAGACGTTTGCGCCGATCCTCTATGTGATGACCTATCGAACCCTGGACGAGGCCATCCTGCTGCAGAACGCTGCTCCTCAAGGATTATCATCCGCTCTGTTTACCACACATCTTCGGCATAGCGAGGCCTTTTTGTCGCCAGCAGGGAGCGACTGCGGTATTGCAAACATCAATATTGGTACCTCTGGTGCGGAGATCGGCGGGGCATTCGGCGGAGAAAAAACCACAGGGGGCGGGCGCGAAGCGGGATCTGACTCCTGGAAGGCATATATGCGGCGTCAAACCACGACGATCAATTGGGGCACTGAACTGCCGTTGGCACAGGGGGTCACCTTTGGGCAGGCGGAAGGAGGGAGCGATGGGACACGCCACTGAGCTTGATGCCGTGATTGCTCGGATGACAGCCGACTTTCTGGCGAGGAATAGCGCGGCAGGAATGCTCCGGCGGGCGTTGGAGGACGTCGGAGTGGGGTTTGCGCCGGTGATGGACCATCTGACGATCCGAACCATGAACATCGATCAGCGCGTGGAGGAATTCGTTGCGCTGGGATACGTGTACGATGAAACGATTCGCTACGACGATTGGTATGCCAAAGTTTTCCGGAAGGCCGGGTATCCCGCATTGTTTGTCGATCAGGCTTATCCGGACGATCGCGGCAAGACCAGCATTATTCCGCGCTGGGTCGAGAAGTTCGGTGATCGCGTGTTTCATCATGTGGCCGTACGGGTCGAAGACATCGAGCAGGCCATTCTCAAACTGAAAGCGAAGGGTGTCGTCTTTGCCGGGGAAATCGTCGGAGCCCGGGGAGGCCCGCTGCGACAGATTTTTACTGCTCCTGAGATGGTCGACGGGCAGCCATTTTCTGTGCTGGAACTGGCCGAACGGCATCAAGGGTATCAGGGGTTTCTTCCGCCGCAGGCGGATAGTCTCATGCGTTCCACGGTGCGTTAGCCGACCTGTTGTGCCGATTTTTCGGTCACAGGTAAGGCTCTGTGCCCGCTGAGCGTACTCGCCTGAAATGAGAGTCTCGACCGGATCCATGAATCTGCGTACAATGTCCTGCGCCATCCAAATTAACTCAATCGGTTCGATCATACGTGGTTTACACAGGAGGTCATCTATATGGTGCGACCGGTCTTGTCGCTTCGCTCAATCCTGCTACTGTCGTTCGCCTGTGCATTCGTGAACGGGGACGGTCTCGTGCACGCTTCACCGTCAGGCCATGCGCCTCACGGCACCGTGACCATTGATGGCGTGACGGTGCCTGATGTCGGTCCGCTGCCGACTATGGTGCCGATACCATCTTCGAACCTAAATTATGCCGCGAAAATCGATCTTGGGAAGCAGCTATATTTCGACGGGCGGCTCTCCAAAAATAACGCCATTTCCTGCGCTTTCTGTCACAATCCCGGGACCGGATTTGCCGACTCACGGCAGACCTCAATCGGCGTCGGAGGCGGGATCGGTGGCCGTCAATCACCCACCGTCTACAATACGGCGTTCAATCATGTGCAGTTTTGGGACGGCCGGGCGCGCTCGTTGGAGGAGCAGGCTATCGGGCCGATTCACAATCCCGTTGAGATGGCGGAGACGCACGAACATGTGGTGGCCAAGCTGGGAAAGATCAAGGGGTATCAGCAACAATTCCGAGCTGTCTTCGGGACGGATGTCAATATGCAGGGCATTGCCGAGGCGATTGCCGCTTATGAGCGTACGGTCCTATCGACGAATTCTGCCTTCGATAAGTATGTTCTCGGGGATCAAAAGGCCATGGACGAAGCGGCGGTTCGAGGCCTCGCACTTTTTAAAGGGAAGGCCCGCTGCATCCTATGCCATAACGGGGCGAACTTCACAGACAACCAGTTTCACAATCTCGGTGTGCCGCAAGTGGGTCCGATGAAGGAGGACCTCGGACGCTTCAATGTCAGCAGGGCGGAGAAAGACAAGGGTGCGTTCAAAACGCCCACTCTTCGCAGTATTACCGAAACATCTCCATATATGCATGACGGCGCCTTTAAGACGCTGGAAGAGGTTGTCGAATTTCTGGATCAGGGAGGTGGGAGCAATTCCAACCTGAGTCCGCTGATGAAACCGCTCAATCTGACCCCAAACGAGAGAACCGATCTTGTTGCGTTCCTGAAGGCGTTGACGGGAGAGCCGATAAAGTTCAGCATGCCGCAGCTGCCGAAATAATTCGCGAATCCTTTTGGACGGCAGTGACTCTCACTGGCAGATGGGCATGACGGATAGGTTTGTTGATACGAACCTCGATGCATTCCACCCCCAACCATAGGAGGCCTTCTATGTTTCGACATTTCTGCGTGCTTGGTGCGAGCGCGCTCGCGCTCGCCATCGGCGGGCCAGCGTTTGCTGCGGATATGAAGCCGGGTCCGGCCGACGGATTCGATATCCACGTCATGGCCCCGCATAAAATGGAAGACGGATCGGTGGCCGGTCCCTTCCATCACTACTGCAAAGCCATCAAGCCTGAGGTCTTGCAGTGTTTGTTGTTCGAATCGACGGAGCCGAATGCGGTGTTGACCGATGTGGAGTATTTCGTGGCGAAACCCGTCTCTCGATCGGCGGTGCCGCTCGATGTCTGGAACAAGTTCTACCATGATCATGAGGTTGAGATTGCTACCGGCCGGGTCCAGGTATTGGACATGCCGGATGCGCAGGCCAAGGAAGTCGCGGCGGCGGCAGCCAAGACCGATGGCATTATTTTCCATTTATGGCCCAAGGGTGCTAAAGCTCCGGACGGATCGGTCGGACATCCCACCTCTGTGGGTCATAAGCCTCGGACGGAATAACCTTCCCATTCACGAATGATCGATCTTGTGGATACATTGTAAGGAGGCCACTATGCGAAGTGCGATTGCGATGATTGGGTTGTGTGCGGCTGCCTTCACGGTTGCCGGCTGTGCGGAAACGTCCCACGAAATGAAGTCCGCCTCGGCTGCGGCACCTGCTGCAGCCGCGGCGAAAGCCATGCCGACACCGGCCCAGGGGTATACCATTCACGTGATGGCGCCCCATAAGTTTGAAGACGGTTCGGTACATGGTCCCTATCATCATTACTGTAAGCCGATCTCGCCGGAGATTTTGCAGTGTTTGTTATTTGAGTCAACGGAATCGAATGCCTTATTGACCGACATTGAATATTTCGTGGCGAAGTCAGTGTCGCGTGCGCATGTTCCGTTGGAGACCTGGAACAAGTATTACCATGATCACGAGGTCGAGATTGCGACGGGGCGGGTTCAGATCCTGGACATGCCGGACGCGCAGGCGAAGGAAGTTGCTGCGGTCGCGGCTAAGACGGACGGGATTATTTTCCATCTCTGGCCGAACGGAGCTAAGGCGCCGAACGGTGAAGTAGGACATCCGCAGTCGGTCGGCCACAAGCATCGGACTGAATAAGCAGATTGCCGGAGTGATCGGGCGGAGGGGGCGCATCCTGCGGCCTCTCCGCCTGTGCTGTTTTTGCAGGGAGGGAGAAGCTGTGATGGGAGCTGGACGTCTCTGTCTCCTCGCCTGGGCCGTTGTCGGCGGGGTGGCGGTAGCCTGGTCGACGGATTCCGAAGTGTTGCGTCCTCGCGTGCCGATCGATCAAATTGAGTCTGCACGCACAGTCACAAATCCATTTGCTGTGACACCGGAAATGCGCGAGAAGGGAAAGGCTCTTTTTGAAGGGAAAGCCTTCTGTCGCGCCTGCCATGGAGCGGACGGAAAGGGACTGGGGATGGATTTGGACTATTCTACGTTCAAGGGACCACTCCCGCGAAACTTTACCGACAAGATGTGGCAACAGGCGAGGACAGATGGAGAATTGTTCTGGATCCTGAAAAATGGGAGTCCTGGAACGGATATGGCTCCGTTTATCCCCCTGGTTCTAACGGAAGAAGAGGCCTGGCAGGTGCTTATGTATGTTCGTTCGTTTGGCGGGCGATGAGGTGTGAGTCAGCCGTAGCCCAGGCGTCCGCAGACGTGGTTTTTTATGCACGCAACGCTTTCGGCCCTCTATGCATATGCGAGTGAGCGGTCCACCTTGACCGGGGGCAAGGTTCTCCACCGACAACATTTCTGAACTTTCTGCCATCCGGCGTCTCGCATTGACGGAATGATCCCAGCGCATCATCGTTCTCATCAAGAATGTTCAGGATGTCGTGCGGGAAGCGTCGCTTAATGTGCGGCGACCGTGGAGATCAATGGCGATGGGTTGACAAGAAGCGGTCAAGGCGGTTGCGTTCAGAGGCAGGAAGTCGAAGAAACTCCATGCCGAAATATTGCTTGCGAACCCATCGGACGGCGGTGAGTTCTATCACCAACGCAGGAGCATTGTCTGGCAATAGCAGTCGTACCGTCAGGTAGCTACCTTCCATTACTGTCCGCTCGCACTCTAGGAGGCATCCGTCGGGTGACAGATTGAGAACGGTCCCTTCTCCAATGAACTGGGCGCCGGCGAACATGACGGGACAGACGATCTCCAGACGGTCCCGAGATCGTTGAAAAGAGAGCGTTGTTCCTGAAGTGTAAGGAAGTGTTCGCGGCGTTAGAGATGAGGGGAGTTGGGACTGCATTGGCGACAGTGTAGTGCTATGAAGAGAAGCAAAAAAATCCCGCCTTAGGGGGGCCCTCACCAGACCAATGCGGTTAGCTCTGATATGTTCGGAAAGGCAGCGGTCAAGAAGATTACTGACGCCTGGCGGTATAGAAGCGGTGGTTGCAGGATCGGCACCGCCAGGGGAAGCAGCCCAAAAGATGCCAGAAAAAATCGTGCCATCCGCGGCGTTCAGATCGCCGTGCCGTTCCGACACATAGAGGACAGGAATCGGATGTTTTGGCGGAGTTCTCTGTCGACACGTGACCCCCACTGACAGTGATACTCATGAATAGGCCCCTGTCTCAGGTTATCAGTCCGACGCGGATGGTGTTACGATAGGAAGACGGGGATTGCTCACGGAGCGCTCCTGGCGTGGCATGCAGGATAGTCGGTCTCGATAAGGTACCGTGAGCAATTCGATCGGAGTGTATGGCAGATAGTCTGCGAATCCCTCTCGACCGCCTAGAGCCGTCTCATTCAGAAGGCGGCTCCAATGCTGCACATGAGAATTCATCACTCCTGCCACCACACCAGGCGAATGACATAAATTCCTGCCACATAAGTTCCTGCAATTAAGATGGCCCAGAGCATGATACCGTCCTCCTTCTTGTATCGGAATGCTGTCGGGATATTTGCGCGACGTGATGGGTAGTAGCAACTCGCGTACCACTGGGCGATCGTCTTATGGCCGGATGGGAATGCGCGGTTTTCCTTGTAGCGATGAGGTATTACCGTTGCGGGACAATCTATTCCGGTCTAGAGGGAGGGTAAGTTGTATCCGATTCGATAACGATGAATCCATTTGGATAACAGGGCGAAAAACGGAGACGATATGTCGAGGTCTAGTGGGCGAAGCTTGTAGCCGGGTGGGCGTCACACGTAGGCACTCTCGGTGCGCAGCGACAGTGTCTAGCACGAATTCCTAGCTTGACCGAAGCGCAGGGAACGGTAGGTTTCGTGAAGGAGCGAGCTCAATAGCGTACACAGGACATGAGCAGAGACAGGAAAAGGCTGACTGCTGCCGATGGATTGCTGCCCATTTTACGTATGGCATATTTTCGAACGACATCTTTCGCAAGCATGGTGCACCAGATTGGGTTGGTCAGGCCTGCGAGCTGTGCGGCGGGACGTTGCGCGGTCGTTGTTCGATGGCCAAAGCATAGGCGGTGATGGCATAGCCGCACTGTCTGCAGGACAAAAAGCCCCCGGTCGAGACCAGACTGTGATGTCCACAGCGGGGACAGTCATAAATCTTCATGGGTGAACTCCTTTCCCAGAGATAAGACGCATCGTGAATGTATCCGGCTGAAGCAAAAGTGCATATGCCGGGTGCGCCTGATGTTCTTAGGGATCAGAAATGGTGTGTGGCGCTTTGATTATAGATTTCAGCGGATCACGAGCATGACGTGCCTTGTGAGCTCCGCAGTTGACGCATCGCCACCGACCTTCTGCATCATAAAAATCGTTGGATGGTTCGATTGCCATATAGCCTCCGCATCGGGAACATTTCATCGTTCCATTCTCCTTCCGCAACAGTTGGCAGGAAGCCCGTGAATGGAGAGGCGGCAAGGAACAGGTTGCGCCCTCTCCATCCAGCGGGTTCATCACCACGCTACTCCTCCGGCCTGATGGGTATGCTCAGCGCCGTATCATCTTCATGCGCGGGCAGCTCTCCATCATAGTATCGTCTGCCGGACGCCCGAGGAATGTTCACTTTCCTGAGCAAGGAAGACATTCGGGTCCTGGAGGTGCAGTCAATTGGAGGCAACGGTCTTGTCGGAGCAGGCATCCGTTGTCGTCGAGCGAAAGCTAGAGTCAGCCCAAATTTCTTATGGACTCAAGGAGGCAGGATCACGGTGCGACCTATCCGTCAGGTGCTCGCGGGTGAAGAGCTTCATTGCCGACTGAACTCTGAGCAATACTCGGCCATGAGGGACTGAGGTGGCACGACGAGGGGGGGCCAAGGCTACACGGGACTTCTACATCATTTTCTTAAAGATTGTCAGAAGCCTCTGGCAATAGGTGGGATCAGTGGAGAACTCGGCGCCGGTCAGGGGCACATTTAAGAATTCATTGTACCCGGGCAGCGATCGTACCTCTGGAGAATTGAGATCACGAAACCCCATAGACCAATTGGGAAATTGTCGCGCGGGTATGGTGGTCTGTAAGAGAGTGAGGACTCCGCTATGGCGCTCATCTTGGAAAATTTTTGCGTAGAGATTCAACACCGCCTGTTCTTCACCCTCAAGCGCCTGCATAAAATTTCCGTTTTTGTAGAGCAACATTCCCGTGATGCCTAGTTGGCTGTTGTTTGCGTGGCACGAGGCGAGCAGGTCCGTGAGTTCAGATGGTGAAAACGATCTCGTAGCGGAACTGGCGTAAACGAGACAAAACATCACGTCCTCTCTCTGCAACGATTCTGCTAGGGGCAATCGTAACAAAAAAAACCGCAACATGTGCTGAAGTCTGCGGCTGAAGACTACTCTGCGGCCATTCTTGCCTTCGATCAAGCCAATTTAAATTTTCCAGCTCAGCATCTTGCCCCCTTGGTGTCACTGTACTCATATCCGTCTGGTCATCGGTGTGTGCCTTGGCGTTCTGATCACTCCGATGTATCAGGCGGTGCCGACCGTGCTCAAGAACAGGGCAAGGTCCGATAGCTGGCAACTGATCGCGTGTTCTTCAGCCAGCATACACGCCGACCGAATCAGGTCATCTGCGAAGATCGTTTCGTCTCGTCTTCAAGAAGGCAGAGATCGAAAATTTTCACTTCCACGATTTGCCTCATACGTTCGCTGCGACGCTGGTGCAGAGCGGTATTGATCGGGATGGAGTGGAGATCTTAGACCGTCTGCGCGAGCAGAGTTGGCGGGTCTTGAAACGGGCGTGAATTGGGTAAGGGGTTGGGAAAAATGGTGGGCCGTGTAGGGGCCCGCTGATTAGGAGAAGCGGGCCAAGGGGAATATGGGTTCATTTTGAGGGCAGTGCTTAAGCGCTCCGTGTGCCTATTGGTTTTTTCCTTTCAACTCGATCGTTTCCATGATGGGTTTTGCCAGATACAGTTTTCCCCACGTGCGTCCGGTAATTTCTTCCAACATCCCCTTTCGCTGAAGGAGCATCACGGCCTGTCTCGCGGTGGGGTTGGATACCTTGAGGACATGTTCAGCCCGCGAAACGGACATATACGGGTTAAGAAAGAGTTCGTCCAACAACGCCAAGGCTTTTGCTTTGTCGCGGAGCCGAGCACGGAATCTTTCACGAATATCCATTAGGCGGCCAGCCTGTCCCACTGCTTCAAGCGCAATTTCGGTTACGCCAGCGATAAAGAATCGAAGCCAGCTCATCCAGTCTCCGTGAGTTCTGACTCGTTGCAGGAGATCATAGTAATCTTGGCGATGGGCCTCAATGTAAGAAGATAGGTAGAGAAGAGGTTGCGGCAACCGACCCCGCTCGATGAGAAAGAGGGTGATCAAGAGTCTTCCCAGTCGACCATTGCCATCCAGAAACGGGTGAATCGCTTCAAACTGCTCGTGCATGATGGCGCATTGGATGAGATCGGGGAGTGTATTCCGCTCGTGGAGAAAACGTTCCCAATCTCCCAGCAAGCCGTCTAAATATTCCGGTGGCGGAGGGACATAGGGAGCCGTTTCGATGGTGCTTCCTGATGGACCAATCCAGTTTTGACTGCGGCGAAACTCTCCGGGCGTCGCTCGCTCGCCCCGTACTCCCTTCATCAGTCGCCCGTGCAGTTCCCGCACGAGCCTGAGCGAAAGAGGGAGCTTCTGTAAGCGTTCGAGGCCATGTTCCATCGCCGCGACATAATTCCGTACTTCCTGAACGTCATGATCTTCAGTACGCTTTCTTGGCTCTTCCATCTCATCTATGAGCAGATCAGATAGGTTGGCTCTCGTTCCTTCGATACGGGAGGACAAGACCGCTTCGCGTCGGACATAGGGAGCGATCAAGAGATGCGGGTTGGGGAGATGTCTGCCTAATCCTGAGAGCTCACTGAGGGCTGCGTCGGCCCGAGAAAGCGACAGTACAAACTGGTCATCGTATGTCAGTGTGGGCGGTAACTTGGATGGAATGAATGCCGCATAGCCTGTGGGCGTCCGGATGACTTTGCCCGCGCTCGGGGCGTGGAAGTCCTTTGGATTCATAGTGTGAGGGGCCTGAATGTAAGGCGACTTTCAAAGTGAAATTTTCTTTGAAAGAAAACGTTCGTATTCTTTCAAAGTGATCCAGGCTTTGCAAGAACTCTTTTGAATCGGGGAGTCTTGAGGAAAGAGGGAAGGCCAGAGCGCCAGCGGTAGGAAATAATTTTCTCTGGTTCCGTCTACACGGTGTCTACACAGGAGACTGATTTGAAAGATGCAGGTTGAAAGGTATTGATTTTGGTGGGCCGTGTAGGGGTCGAACCTACGGCCCGCTGATTAAGAGTCAGCTGCTCTACCAACTGAGCTAACGGCCCCACCGGTGTGCGTATTGCACTATGTATCGATCCTGACGTGCCTGACAGAGCGATTGGTGCGCCTGACAGGATTTGAACCTGTGGCCCTCAGCTCCGGAGGCTGATGCTCTATCCAGCTGAGCTACAGGCGCTCCCGTCGATCAGACCTGGCACATTAGCATAGCGTTTCCGTTTCTGTCTAGGGAGTTGACGCGCGATCTATAGGAATCCATACGGGAGGAGCAGTTCGTCGCCTGCCTCTGGTTGATCCCGGTGCAGGATCGACAAGGCAACCGCCTCGTCTTCTGCCAATCGGTACAAGTCCGTTCGCAAGCTGGGTGAGAGTCGGATAATGGGTACGGCGGTCTGGACTGCGCAGGCGCCATGGACCATTCCATCAGATTCGCCGGGAATACCCATTGTGCGGCAGGTGATAGGTCTGAACGCATACAGGCCGCAGCTTCCGTCTGCAGTCAGAGCGGGGCAGGGAAGGTCTGCAAAATGTTCAACTATGTCATCGATGTTGTTGTCCGCCCAACTATCCAGCCCAGGTTTGGATTGAAGGGCCGGGTAGGCCGCCTCAAGCGAGGCAATCTGCTCGCGAGCCCGCGTCACGATGGTGTCCTTGCGTGCGGAGGGCAACGTGTCGAGGCCCCGCTGTAATTCCAGGGCGTCGAGCCTGGTGATGGGGAAGATGCCGATACAGCACTGGCAGCAACCTTGGCCGCATGGGATGGCGCCAAGCAGCGAGGCTCGGGCGCGTCGAAACCAGTGCGAGGCTTGTTGAAACAGGGGCAACGGTAGGGGGAGCGAAGAGGACGCGTCGGTCCCCATGAGGCCTACTCCTCGGACAGGGAGAGATCGACAATGAGTTCTCCCTTTGGAGAGAAAAATCCTTGCCGATCGATTTGCACGATGCCGTTACAGTGCTCCTGAAAAAACTCCAGGATCCATCCGTTGAAATCGTAGCCTTCTTCCGTGACGTCGGCTTCAACCATGCGCGTGGTCAGGATGAAGCGTGCGCGCGTGACATGTTCCTGCGCCAGGCTGGCTTCAAGGTCGTCATGGGAGGACAAGTCTTCCAGAAATTGTTTCTGCTCCTGCTCGAACAGGTCCTGATAGGTGCCCCGGTCGCGGACGCAAAACACATGGATCGGCTTGCGTTCGCGCGCATACCCCAGAATGACTTGGACCCACGCCCATTCATCCAGCATGGAGTCGTTCATGTCGGGGGGAAGAATCGGTAGTTGTCCGCGCGATTTCAGAAATTCCACTAGCAGGCGAAGCGGAGGAGCATTATCATTCTTGCAAAAAACTCGCGAGTAGATGACCGCTTCTGGTGCGGCGCCTTCTGCAGGCTGGGCATTCGAAGGAAGGATAGGAAGTTCTTTGGCCATGAAGACGCCTCTTGATCCGAGTGTAACGCTAAGCAACGACGCGTCCGCGTACTGTACTCTGTGATCCACCTGACGTGCAAGAGCGTCAATCGCGCCTGTCGCCGGTTTGGACGCGCAGGATTCCGCATGGCGGCTCTTGACAGCTCCCAGGGCTTTGGATACACTCTCGCCCTGTTTTCGGACTGATTCTGCAGACCACGCGCAGATTTCCGGCTCCACCTCTGTACGTACGAGTTTATAGATCGCAGACCGCACAAGTCAGTTCACTTTCATTCGTTGTTCAAAGGGAGGAACGCATGGCCAAGTCGATGACGAAATCGCAGATTG